>Ga0114950_10001656_pt1 | contig 16848 bp, 16 predicted proteins | sample N075metaG_FD_83503 | JGI IMG/M metagenome (GOLD analysis project Ga0114950, IMG submission 83503) | Deep subsurface microbial communities from Kermadec Trench to uncover new lineages of life (NeLLi) - N075 metaG | ecosystem: Environmental > Aquatic > Marine > Ocean trench > Sediment | place... | reverse complement strand
GACAAGATCGACGCTATTCTCAGCTAATCGCCAAACAGGCAGACCCTGTTGCGCCCTGTTGACTTGGCCTTGTACAGGGCTTCATCAGATTGGCTGATCAAGTCACGTGGCATGCTATCTTCAACCGGAACGATAGAACTCACTCCAATGCTGACAGTCACGCCAATTTCGTGACTATCTGCTGTAAATACAAGGTCCGCCAACTCAGATCGAATCTGGTCTGCAACATGTCGTGCTTTCTCTGCGGTCACATAGGGCAGGATGATGATGAATTCCTCTCCGCCATACCGTGCAACAACATCAGATGTTCGGTTCAGCATTCCGTCAATTGCCCGGGCAACCTCGCGCAGACATTCATCACCAGCCAGATGACCGTAGGTATCGTTCACCTTCTTAAAATGATCTATGTCCAGCATTAACAGCGATATATCATATTGTTGCCTGAGCGCCCGTCGCCATTCCTGATCAAACACATCATCAAAGTATTTACGATTCCGTATGCCAGTCACTGCATCAATCGTCGTCAAGACCTTTAAATCAATATGCGCCGCGGAAAGTTCTGATAGCGCATTTTTAAGCTCTTCGGTTCGATTTTCTACTTCATTTTCCAACTGTCGTTTTAACTCATCCTGCTCATCAATGAGGTAACGATTTTCCATTGCAACCGAGGCCTGGGAACTCAACGCCTCAATGATGGGTCGTAACTCTTTTGGGAAGGGAATCACTTCACCCTCTTCGTTCATTGCATTGAGTAATTGTAGTATTCCCATTACCTCGCCCGAAAAGGTCTTAAGTGGGACACTAAGAAAGGATACAGAGCGGTAGCCGGTGAGCTCATCAAATTTTCGGGTGCCAGAGAAATCAAATTCATCAGATTCATAGATATCATCAACGATAATTGTCTCGCCAAGAATAGCCCCACGACTAGCGATATTAGCCATATTGGGCTCGCCATCTTCAGTCAGGAGTTCGACTTCCGGGAACAAAACTGGATTTGAATTTTTGCCACCTTGCGTGATGCTCAGGCTGTCATTAAAAATGATGGCGAATCTCAAGGTGTCATTATCTGTTTTCAGGTAGACAGAACCAGCATCGGCATTCGCCAGTGCCTTGGCTTCATACAATATGTGTTCAAGCAAACTATCGATTTCTTTTTCTGCGGATAGTGCCAGCCCGATCTGAATCAGGCGCTGATAGGCGTCACTTTCTGTTTTGTTATTCACGTTTCTCTTTATGTATCGCTGACATTGAGATTCCATAAACAAAGGAAATCCATTTCTCTTGTGCCAGTAAATGTGTTGAGCAATTCTATGCTTTTTCTTTACGAACTGTTAACAAATATCTCATAACTATCTATTTTTATTCATTTTTATTAATTTATTCTTGCCTCTTTTATGGCCAGTGAGTGGATATCAATAGCAACGAACCCTACCGATATCATAGTTCATCTGTCGAGCAATATCAGACTGACTTCAGGTATATAGGTAATGATGAGCAGAGCGATCAGTAATACAGCCATAAATGGCAGGGTTGCCTGGTAAAGTTCTGTAATCGGTTTCTTGAAACGGTAGCTGGCAATGAATAGATTCATACCTATTGGCGGAGTGAAGTAACCTATTTGCATGTTGGCCAGGAAAATTATGCCCAGGTGAACCGGGTCGATACCAAATCGAAGTGCCATGGGTACGATAAGCGGTATCATGATGACCAACGCTGAGAAAATATCGAGAATCGCGCCCAGCATCAGAAGTATCACATTGAGCAAAATAAGGAATGTGATTTTTGATGAGATGTAGGTCTGGATCCACTCAAACAATATCTGCGGTACCTCGGCGTCAATCAGGTAATTTGTGAATGCCAGGGATACGCCAAGGATTAACAATATTCCACCCACCATGATCATCGCCTCGCGGATGATTCGCGGCAGATCTGAATAACTGATCTCCCTTTGGATGACGACTTCGATGAGTAGAACATAAAACGCGGTTACCGCCGCCGCTTCGGATACGGCAAAGAACCCCGAGTAAATACCACCAAGCACAATAACCGGCAATGGCAGTTCCCACCGCATCGCCCACAACGCGCTTTTCGCTTGTTCGTAATCAAATTCACCACGTTCAATGGGTTCGCCTCGATTTGACCAGATGCTATACACGGTCAATAGGACAATCATAAGCAGCGCAGGAAGGAGACCGGCGATAAAGAGTTCCTGAATCGTGAATGGATTTGGCAGGTCCATTTGTTGCACGATGACAGCGTACAGGATCAGGGGTAGCGAGGGTGCGAGGAGTAATCCCAGACTGCCGGAAGTGGTTACCAGGCCCAGACTAAACTTTTCCTTGTAACCCGCTTCAACCAGCGCTGGATACAGCAGCGCACCGACAGCTACAATGGTGACACCAGAGGCACCGGTAAACGCGGTAAAAAATGCGCAGGTGACAAAGGCAACAACGGATAAACCACCTGGCATCCACCCAAGCAAAACACGAGTAAGCTGTACCAGCCGGGTCGATAAGCTACTTTCCGCCAGCAGATATCCAGAGAAGGTAAACAGCGGTAATGCCAATAGCATGGGCGTATCGACCAGTCGGTAGATCTCTATGGCAATGACAGTCAGCGAAATATCAGCATAAAAGAACCCAACCATTGCCGCTGCAAGGATGACAACGAAGAGCGGGGTTCCAGCGACAGCCAGCAGAACGATGACAAACACAATGAAAGCAATAGTCATCCTTGAGGGAGAAAACCCTTGATGACATCAAGGCTGAAGCGCACTGACATCACGGCAAATCCGAAAGGCAGGATGGCCTGGCAGACCCAGGTCGGCACATCAGCAAACGCGATGGTCTGGTCCTCGTACTCTATCCGGACGAGATCAACTGCGTACCAGGCCACTGTGCCACAGATAACCGATGCAAAAATCCTGGTAACAAGCAAAAGACGGGCCTGCCATTTCGCGGGAAGATAGCGAGACACTGCATCAATATTGATGTGGTTGTTCTCTCTGGTGGCAACCATCGCGCCAAGCATTGCCAGCCACAGGACCAGGATACGCAGGAACGATTCCACCCATAGAAATCCACTATCGAACACATTTCGCAAGATGATCTGGGTAACCGCCAGTGCTAGCATCGACAGCAGCGCCATCATCAATGCCGCATCTTCTATACGATGTAGGCCATAGATCCAGGATCGCAGCGGTTTCAGCATAGCTTTAATGACTTACCTGGTTAGATTGCCGAAACTCTGCAAGGAGCTTCTGGTAAAGACCCAGCGAATCTGCTGAAATCTCGCCTGATTCAAGAAGTTCTTCCACAGAACGATTCGCAACCGCATACCAGGCCGGTAGATCTTCCGCAGCGGGTGTCGTCACTTTGATTCCCTGGGAAATCAATGCCTGGTAGGCTTTTTCATTGTCCAGTCGGTTTTCCTCATCGACTTCGTTGAACAATTTGTTCATGACTTCATAAACAATTTCCCGGTCAGATTCAGATGCTTTTGAAAAAGCCTTCTTATCCATGACCATCATCGAATAGATATATACCAGAGGCAAATCCATCATATAGTCCACATGATTGTGCCACTGCAGCGCAAGCGCAACAATCGGCGGCACTGCAACCGCATTGATAAGGCCAGTCTGGAGACCGGCCAGTACATCAGTAATATTAAGTGGTATTGGACTGATATCAAAAGACTTCAGTAACTGGGCTGAAATGGGGTCACCATTAGGCACCCATGCCTTCAATTTCTGCAGATCTTTAACCTGTGTAACCGGATCCTTCGAAAGAAGGTAAGCGAACCCGGTTTCTGTCAGGGCAAAACTGCTGATCCCAGCCTCCTCTAGCCCGTCGATGATGCGTTGATCCATTTTTTCACGCACGAAATCTACTTCATCATAGGATTGAAACTGTAATGGCAGGTTATAAACCTGAAGGTCGGGATAAAATCGAGTCAGGGATCCTGCGGCAAATCCGCCGCCGTGAAGTTGTCCAATCCTCATCTTACGCAGTACCGTGAAGTCATCGCCATGAACGCCGCCAGGGTATATTTTTAATTTCACCCGACCTTCCGTTTGCTCCTCTATTTCTTTCACTCCTATTCGAAGTTTTTTCATCCACGACAATCCATCAGGTGATATTGTCGCAATTTTGAAAGTTTTCGCGTTTGCGACAGGCCCAAGCAACAATATGGCGATCAGGATGTAACTGAATTTTTGAATCATGGTCTAGGAATCTTCTTTTAGTAATCTTTACTCAATGGTTTAGAAATAATCATTGGAACCTGCCAATAATTCTTCTGCCCTGGTCTGCGCAATCTTGTTTGTCAGGGTCATGCCTTCAACAACAGGGTTTGCAGACACAACTTCATTTAACAACCTGTCATGCAGTTCCTTATCGAAGATCAATCGAGCATATTGTTCTGCATAAACGACTTTTGTCATCAGGTACTGTTCATCAGAAATCGATAGTGCTTTGAGAAAATGATCACGACCTTTCTCCGGGTGGCCACCCATTGATTTGGGGAATATTGTTTCCAGCCCACCCATATAAAGATGAGCACCGCCATTTTCCCAGGTTTCGTCCAGCACAATCACCCGTTCAAGCAGGGTCTTCACCCTAGCCAGATCAGCGATTGCATTCCAATCATCGCTGTTAGCCTGAATCCAGCCAGCCCATGCTACCGCTACTGCATAGGTAACAGGAACATCTTTCAGGTTCAATCTATCAACTGTACCCTGAAATACCTCATATTTTTGCGTACGCAGATCGCATAGTTGTTTATTACTGATACAGGCTGCACGTAATGCATAAGTGAGCGATTTCTTAGTGAGCAGTGATGCGCGTTCATCATCTGCAAAAATACTGAAGGAACCATTTAAAGCCGATGCGGCCAGCAACAGACTTTCATTATCGGGGCTACTCCTTAAAAAGCTATCGATAAGCAGCAGATAGGCCGGTAATCCTTCCTTCACGGTGTCAACATCATCACTATTGAGAATAGTGTAGGCCAGATCATCAGCCATTTTCCCGGTCAACCCGGATACAAGACCCGCACAACCCGTTAAGGCTAACAGCACGCAAACAAGGATCAGGTATCTAGACTTCACTTATGAGTATCCCCAGGCACATTAAGACAGAATGTGATTGTACCTCACGGGAAATGCGGACATCCACACTATATAACGATGAATACAATGACGAACCGCTTTCCATTGGTAACCAGCCCGCATTCAAATGGTTTCACTGTGCTACAATTTTAGCCCCAGAGAGATCAGCTAATTGAAATATGATTCGGATCTTTTTAAACCGTCTCGTGGCATTTTTTTTCATCTGTTTTATCGGCGTCACATCCAGCGTGTTCTTCGTGGCTGCGCTTTTTATCTGGTTAGTGACTGTATTGTTCGATAAGCGATTGCGCTTGCTACATCTATTCACCTGCCTGTGGGCAAGTCTCTATATCTGGGTATTCCCTCTCTGGTCAATAAAAATAACCAATCGCGAGAAATTCGACAAAAACAAAACTTACGTCATTGTGGCCAACCATCAGTCGCTGGTTGATATTCTTGTCGCCTCCACACTGTTTGTACACTTCAAGTGGGTTTCAAAACGTGAGCTGTTCAATTTCCCGTTAATCGGATGGAACATGCGGCTAAATCGCTACGTTCGATTACGACGAGGAGGTGAGGGCAACAGGACGAATATCAAGAAGATGTACCGCGCTTGTGAAAAGCACCTGAAGAGAGGGAGTTCAGTGTTCGTCTTTCCGGAAGGCAGCCGGTCTGAAACCGGCACACCAGGTCCCTTCAGGGAGGGTGCATTTGTCCTGGCAAAACGCAGAAATGTACCGGTTTTACCATTGGCCATTTCCGGATCAATGGATACGATGGAAAATGACAAACTTTATTTTCTGAAGAAGGCGAGAATTGAGATCAGGGTTCTGGACGAAATACCACCAGAGACTTTTCAAGACTCCACTTCAAAAATGCTTGCAACACAGGTCAGAGCAGTCATTGCACGAGAACTACTTGAATCAAAATGAATATGAGCAACAGGATTCTACTGAAACCTGCCAATTCGGGTAATCCCTTTACAACCGGGGAAACCTCTGCAGACCCAGAAGGTTTTCCCGGTATTTTTGCCTTTTACCGCCTTACGCATCAGCATCTCGTTTCCGCATTTAGGACACTTCCTGGCCAGGGGGGATACCGTGAAATCCAGCTTCTCCCTGATCTCCTCCATGGAGATATTATCTATCAGCGGAAAATCCAGCAACGGTTTTTCGATCTGCAGGAACAGGCTTTTGAGAAATTCAAACTGGCGATTAAATTCCTGGCCAGCGCCACGCAACTGGATACCAAAAGCCACAGACAAATCTGCCTTGCTGCAAAGCAGGTAAGAGATCGTTTTGCCCTTTAGAATCTGATCGCCCGTCTTCTCCTGTCTGACAGAAATAAATTCCTCAAGAGGAACATCGACAAAAATCCGGTAATCTTCTCCTGCAACCTTCTCAAGATTCCCATAGAAATGACGATACACTGCAGAAAAAAGTTCCTTTTTAAGTTCGTACACCGGACTATGGGGCTGGATAGTGTCCGCCGTCGGTATGGTCACAACGTTTGAGCTAGACGTCGCCGCCAGATAACTCTGTGCCTTCACCTTAACAGGGTCGATTAGCTTCTCATCTCGGGTCGCCTTGAAATCTTCAAACACAGACATGTCAGCTTCGCGGAAAGCTTCTATCTCCCGTTTTCTGAGATAACGAAGGCCGAGAACACCACCCAGCAAAACGCCTATAAATACAATAAAACCCATCATAACTGCCCAGTATATCAAAGCCGTTACCCTGTCTCAGCTTACCGCCTGCGGCATAAGGTAAGATGACCCGTCAACAACTGTACTGGAGAATCCAATGGGTGAACGACTTCTGGACAAGACGGCCATTGTCACTGGCGCTGGTCAGACGCCGGGCTTAACCATCGGTAACGGCAGGGCAACCGCGGTGTTATTTGCCCGGGAAGGTGCAAAGGTCATGCTTGTCGACCGTAATCTTGAATCTGCTGAAGAAACACTCAAGATGATCCAGGATGAAGGTGGTGAATGCTTCGTCTTTGAAGGGGATGTCACCTCAGAAGCTGATTGCAAATCAATGGCAGAAAAATGCCAGGATCAATACGGTCAGATAGATATTTTGCAGAATAATGTAGGCATTGGATTCCGGGATGCGGGCATCACAAAACTCAAAGAAGAGGATTGGAATACCATCTTTGACGTTAATCTGAAGAGTATGTTTCTGACCTGCAAGCATGTGATTCCTTATATGCGTGAAAGAAATACTGGCGCGGTGATCAACATATCGTCAGTCGCAGCGATTGCTTCAACAGGCATGGTGGCCTACAAAACGTCTAAAGCGGGTGTCATGGCACTAACGCAAAATGTAGCGATGGGTAGCGCAAAATATGGTATTCGGGCGAACTGCATCCTGCCTGGACTTATGAATACACCCATGGCTATCGAAGGCTACAGCAAATCACTCTCCCAGAGCCGGGAAAAAACCATACGGGATCGTGATGCCAGGGTTCCACTAAACCATAAAATGGGAACCGCCTGGGATGTAGCCTATGCGAGTCTGTTTCTGGCCAGTGATGAGGCCAGGTTTATTACCGGTGTGAATCTCCCCGTAGACGGCGGACAATCAATCAAAATAGGGTGAATTGCTTCGCAATTCACGACGCTGAAGTGAGGGGCTCCGTCCCCGAGCGTTGACTCAGCGGCAGGGCATACTGCCATGGATGGCTTCTTGTCGAATGCTTTTATTAAACATGAAAAACCCCGTGGAGCACAATCCAATTCACGCTGCCGAAGTGAAGGGCTACTACGATAGTAAGTGAAAATGCTCGTTCAACGTAATCACCGACTTCTCACCTGAACTTGCCGCCATAAAACGATTGATGCTTGTGTAATCAGGGTTGAAGAACATTCTTGGCTCAAAGCCAATAACGTGCGCCGTCCAGACATTTATTACGCCCCCATGACAGGTGATAGCGACCTTCTTGCCACGATTCTCATCGATAATCGCCTCAATGGTCGCAATAACATTTTCACAGAATCTCGGGAAATCTATCTCATCGACTTCCCCTCTCATGAGTTTCTGCCATCTCTCGTAATCCAGCTCTTTAAGCTCTTCTACTGGAATATAGTGGCCTGCGTCCCGGTCGTATTCAGCGACACCATCACGGACTTCAATCTCAAGGTTTTTCAACTTTGACAGGGGTTCCGCAGTCTGAAAAGCCCTTTGCATGGGACTGGAGTACAACCGGTCGATCTCCCGGTCTTTTAGCCACTGTGCCATCTTGCTGGCTTGCTCACGACCCTTTTCAGACAATGGCGGGTTAGCAGGTTGCCCATCCTCATTGATAATCTTCTCCGGCAATCCATGTCTTATCAGAATCAGTTCCATCTTGCCTCGCTGGTTGAATGGTTAATAGGGGCTGTTTGAATTACACGTGGTCCGAAACACACCTTTATCGGGGTCGCGACTTGTCTGAACCTGGTTTTTGACAAGACGTCGCGACAGATTTTTTACTCAATAATCATGGAATCTAAGATGGGCTCGGGATCGAGCCTCACCAGGGTACTGAACAAGTTATGCGTAAATCATGCTTGTGCACAACCAGATCTTGGGTCAACCGGCGGCGATAGAAACGTTATAGATACCTGCCTGACGGGCTGCATCCATGACATGGACCATTATTTCTGTCGTGCTATCCGGGTGTGGCTGAAGAACAACCGGTGCATCCGGATTTTCAGCGTGGAGGCGTTCGATATTGGCGCGTACTGATCTGAAGTCTATATCCCGACCACGAATCCTGATTCGATCCCGGCTTGTTATCTGCACCACAATACTTTGTTTATCTGCATCCTGAACATTCTGGTTCTTATCCGGGCTATTCACATCGATGCCAACTTCCTTGACAAAAGTTGCTGTGACGATAAAAAAGATCAACATGATAAAAACCACGTCGAGCATTGGAGTCAAATCAATTTCTTCTTCTTCTTCAGCCTGTACCGCTAATACCCTGCGCACTTCCCACTCCTGACAACAGTCTTGTGATGAACAGAAAGAATACAGTGTCTTTTCGCCGGATACAAATCGTTTAGGACGCTGATTTCAAGGGGGACGTGGACGTATAAAGAGGTTCAATCACGAATTGACGACTTTACTCACTGTCGTATAGTGCAAACCCAGATGTTCACCAATCTCCATCAGCGTATAGGAATAATCAACATGAGCCTTTTTGATCAGCCCGTTTCTCTCCATTCTGGTTCCTGAACTGACATTCTTAAACAATGCATTCAGGCTTCGACGTCTTTTCGCCTGCTTCGGACCACGTTTTGCCATCCTCTCACCATTCAATATCGGCTGCATTTCACTCAGAAACCGCGCCCCACCGAGCAATACCTGGTAGCTGCGCTGATCCAGCGGAGATTCTGAACCAATCCCCTGCTTAATGTAGGACTGGTATTTCTTCTGGCTGTCTTTTTCTCGCTTGCCGAAATGACCGAGTACAGAATTGGTCTCAAGATAGGCTGGCTTGCGAACCCCACCGGACATCGCCCTGTGGCTACTCCAACGGAATGAATTCAAGACGCCAGGACTCCCTATTCGAACAGGATTGAGCACAACGTGGCGGCATAAGGGTAACAGGTAGCTGTCTTTTTCAAACAGCACGCTCTTGAACCGGCCCTTGAAAACGGAGCCTTCTTCAGAATGTCGTCGATTGTAGTGTTGGGTGTATACACCGTTTAACTGGCGCATTCCCCTTGAAAGATTCGCTTCAGGAACCTCTACAACCAGGTGATAGTGTTCATCCATAATGACGTAGCTATGCAACAACCAACCGAACCTGGCGACCACATTATCGAGAACATTTAGAAATATCGCTTTGTCTTCTTTATCCTTGAAAACAATTTGTCCCTTCGTTCCTTTGCTTGTTACATGATAGCAAGCGCCTGGAAATTCAATACGAACAGGTCTGGACATAGTTGTCTTTTCGCTTTTTATTTTAATTCTAGCGGGAGAAAAATCATACTCCTGCGACCTTGAGTGAACAACCCCTAAGCTGTTTTTTTAAGCAAATTCCTCCTTGACGTACTACAGTTTCACTTAGTAGTGTCCATCAGCGATTAAAATTCTAAAGCCAATACAAAGGAGAAACTTATGGCCGTAGACAAATTCCTAATTGAGGCCGGGCACATTATGATGTTTGCTCGATCTGTTGGAGATGCGAATGAGATTTATTACGATGCTGATTATGCCAGCGGAACAGAACCCGCCGCAATTATCGCACCACCAACTTTTGTGCAAGCAAGTGCCCAGTTCGATCCGGATTACTTTCTAAGACCAAAGATCGGGCAGGAGTGGTTCGGTTCAGCAAAAGGTCCGACCGGAATCTCCCAACGAGAAGGCACTGGTGGCGGTGGTGGAGGTGGTGGGGGTTTGCATGCAGAACAACACTACGAATATCACAAACAACTTCAGGCAGGGGACGTACTGACAGCGACGAGTAAGCCAGGAAAAACCTGGGAAAAGGAAGGACGTCGCGGCGGGAAACTAACATTCAGCGAATCTGTTACTGAGTATCATGACCAAAATGGTGAACTCGTGGTTACAGCTACCAGCGTTGGTGTCAGAACTGAACGACCGGCAACATCCACCACTGAAGAGAAGTCTAAGTCTGCATAGGAGGCAAACATGTCATTAAAGCGAAGCGAATTGAAAGTTGGCGACACCTTCTCTGAAGAGGTCTGCAAGAACCTGTCAAGAACCCAGATAGTCCAGTATGCGGGGGCTTCAGGGGATTATAACCCCCTGCACAGCGATGAAATTTTCACCACTGAAATCGCTGGTTACCCCTCTGTTTTCGCTCATGGGATGTTGTCCATGGGCATGACTGGCAAGATGCTAACCAACTATGTCGGCGATGGTCGATTAACCAGGTTTGGCGTTAGATTCACCTCACAGGTTTTTCCTGGAGCGACCTTAACCGCCACGGCGACTATTTCTGATCTTCGGGAAGAAGACGGTACCCACTATGCCGACATCGAAATTTCAACGACCGACGAGGAAGGAACCCAGGTCATCAAAGGTAACGCAACTGCAAGACTTGACCCCTGAGACGGAAAACAGGTCTAAAGGAAGAGGGTTTGGAAATGGGGTCAACGTAATTTACTCGGGCCCCACTTTTCCCCTTAGTGCCCGACGGTACAAACCGATGGCAGGAACTAACGCGATCGAAGCAACAATGAGTGCAGTTTGAATCGAAATGAACTTTCCAATTGCACCAATCACTGGACCACCACCAACCTGGCCCAGTGCATCAGCTTGTGCCTGCATGGAGAACATCGTTGCCCTGGTCGCCGACGTAAGATTCTGGTTTAACCAGGCCGCGGACAAGGGAGCCTTGACTGAACGCAATGCCGCGATACCAAAATAAGCGATCACCGCAACATAAAAATTTCCAGCAAAAGCAAACAACATCATCACCGCAACCAGCAGCGCACTACTGAGTGTGAGAGCCAAAACCAAATGTCGATAATTTGATGTATCAACATGGCGTCTCACCAGGTCTGTTGCAAGAAAAGCAAAGACCGTTGCACCCGCAGACATGACACCCCACCAGAGAACCGTATCCAGACCGGCAATCGCTGGAAATTCGAATGACTCAATCAAAAACGGTGCAAACAGGCGATCATAACCTTCACTGTAAAGCCCTTCGAATATGGCGATGACGATGATGATCCATAACACCGGGTGACTCTTGAGCAAATCAATGCCACTCACAAACGTATCCCGCATCTGCTTCCAGGTTTCACGGTCTTCAGGAGATTCAGGCTTGTAGTCCCTTTCATCCATAAAAAATAAGCAGAATACACCCAGCAAAACCAGACCAAGGCTACCCAGGACAATGGGTATTTTCATGTCGATGCTGGCCAGGGCAACACACATCACAATCCCTATGAGCAGCCCTATCTTGCCAACCTGACTGGCGACGATGTAAGACTGGTTAGCGCGGCTTTCGCCAATTTCATCCGATATCCATGCCTGGGAAGCGCCACTGATGAACGTCGAACCGATGCCCCAGATAACCTGACTTACAAGGACAACATCAAACCGCGGAAACAGGCCAAGCAGCATATAACCAGACCCCATCATGACGTAACCGATGATGATGGAAAGTCTTCGACTATAGACATCCGCGATCAAGCCTGTCGGTATTTCAAACAGGAAAGCCGATAACTCGAGGACCGTGCCAACCAGCACCATCTGCAAGGGATCAAGACCAACGACGGTTACCATGAAGACCATGGACACTGTTGTCATTAGCGCCCAGCAAAAACGATAATAGATAGCCGTGCCAATAAACAGTTTATAACTATCAAGTTTTTTCAATATGACGCGCAGTGTTGAACAGAATGCATTTACTGTGAAAAGTAGCCGGTTCTATACAAGTATCAACAGTAGAAGGTCAATAGCTCAGGCGACAGGCAAACACGATCGTCGCATGTCTGAAACCTGAGCTGCAACTGGCAAGGAGACTCCGTTATTGTTTTAATTTGAATCTCAATACTGCCTTCATACAAACTTAATCTTGAATCGCTAAAGGATACGCTCGATTTAATCGACTCTGGATAATCAACCGAGGCTATATCATCAGAAGGAACAACTTCAGTCGCGATCAGTTCCTCAGTGCCTGGACCCTGGGCATTAATATGCCAGTTCTCAACAATCCTGATACTCATCAAAACTGACTTGATTGTGCGCCTGACGGCCACCCTGACATTGCCATCTGAAGCAAATTGCACCAGCTCTCGTGAGCCGTATTGCAGGTCACTGAGAGCGGTCACCATATAGGAGAATGCAGAAGGTGTGGCCTGAATCAAACCGCTGAAGGCCATCGTGGTTTTGTCGGCAGCCTGCTTCCTGCGAAGGTTACCATTCACCTGGGTACTCAAGGTCAGCGCTCGCACGGCAAATGAATTAGCGGATGGCGTGGCGCCATCCATCGGACTCTTGGGCCTGGTGATCATGGGACCGGCAGTTTCGGTTGCGCTTATAAAATAACCGCCCTCCTGCTCATCTGTAAACAGGCTATCCATCAAGGTCAACAGTTGCTCGCCACGTGTCTTAAACTCATCCCTGCCGCCGAACTGATACAACCTCAGCATCGCCTCGGCAAGACAGGCATGGTCTTCCAGGTTCCCCGGGATCGAAGTACATCCGTCCAGAGAGATGCGCCAGAGGAAATCAATGGTCCCCTGATCGCTTTTCATTACATGTAAATCCCAGATCCTTTCTGCCGCAGCCAGAGCGGCATCCATAAATCGTGTCTCTGCAAGTTCATGGCTGGCGATAGCAAGAGAAGAGATCATCATGCCGTTCCAACCCGTGATCACCTTTTCATCCCGGAGTGGATGAATGCGCAGTTCTCTTTTCTGGTACAGGCTTTCCTTCATCATTCGAAGGTCATGGTGGAGTTCATCCAGTTTCAGGCCCCTGGAGTCTGCATAGTCTTCCAGCGACATCTCCAGGTTAAGAATATTATTGCCTTCAAAATTACCCTGGCCGGTGACACCATATATATCTGTAACCAATGCCAACTGTTCTTCAGTCAGGCATTCTTTAAGTTCACTGGGTGTCCAGACGAAGAACAGCCCTTCTTCTCCCTCTGAATCAGCATCTGTTGCTGAATAAAATCCTCCTTGAGGATCTGTCATGTCGCGCAGGACGTAATCCGCTATTTCTTTTGCAACCCGCTTGTAGCTAGGGTCACCCGTCAGTCCCCATGCCTGGCTGTAGACGCTTAAAAGTTGCGCCTGGTTATACAGCATCTTTTCAAAATGAGGCACCAACCATTCAGAATCGACAGCATAACGATGAAACCCGCCAGCCACCTGATCGTAGATACCGCCCTGGTACATCTTGTCGAGCGTCAGGGTCAGGCCATGGAGAGAATCTTCAGATTGATTGCGCCGGACATCATCAATCAATAACAAGAGCTGGGATTCATTAGGGAACTTTGGCGCTCCACCAAAACCCCCATTGATCTCATCAAGTCGGCTAACCAACTCTGCCGCAGCCCGACTGATCAGTTCAACGCCCAGTTCACTGGCATCGCTTTTCGCGGAAGTATACTGGCGAATAGCATTTGAGATTTCACTGGCCTGATTCTGCACTTCTTTTCGTTTAGTCCGCCAGGCCTCAGCCAACTCACCAAGAAGGTTCAGGAAATTTGCCGGTGGATAATAAGTACCAGCATAAAAAGGATAGCCCTCATGAGTCAGGAAATTTGACATAGGCCAGCCACCCTGCCCTTTCATGATCTGCAGCCCTGTCATATAAACATCATCGAGATCAGGACGCTGTTCCCTGTCCAGTTTGATGCTAACGAAATGCTCATTCAGAAAATCCGCAATCTGCAGATTGTCGAAGCTCTCGGCTTCCATCACATGACACCAGTGACAGGTTGAATAGCCGATGGAAAGGAAAATGGGTTTATCTTCACGCCGGGCTGTTTCAAAAGCCTTGTCACCCCACGGAACCCAGTTCACTGGATTATGGGCATGCTGAATGAGATAGGGTGAATCCTCATTTGCCAGTTCATTGGTGTAGAGGGGTTTTCCATTTTCATCAACAAGCGTGGTTCGCACGGGGTGATCCTTGATTTTCCAGCAGTGACCTGCACTCTACTCTGACCCCAAACTTAGAATCAACTATACTTACCGGCCTCTCAGAATTGCCCAAACCCATCGATGGCTGGTCCAGAATTATCTTCACTTACGACAAGAATCTCCGTCCCCGAGGCTCGAGCCTGGGCCGTCGCCAACAGGGCAACACAACTGGCAACTGAGGGACGGGACATTATTCATCTTGATATCGGTGACCCGGATATGGACACGGATGAAATCATTCGGTCAGCCGTGATCGACAGCTTAAATCGTGGTCGAACTCACTACCCGCCCCTGCCGGGTGAACCCGTGCTCAGGCGGGAAATCGCAGATCATACCTCTGCTTTTTACGCCCGGGATATCAGCCCTGAACAGATCATTGTATTTCCCGGTGTGCAGCCTGCCTTGTACGCAACCTTTCAATGCCTCGCTGAAGCGGGTAACGAGGTCATCCTCCTGCAACCTACCTACGCAACTTACCCTGCGGTCATAGAAGCCTGTGGGGCTACGATTGTGAATGCCGTGCTCGATCCTAAAAAAGGCTTTCAGCTCGACATCCCGCTGATCGAAGCCCTGGTCACAGCAAATACCCGCGCAATACTGATCAACTCTCCGAGTAATCCCTCGGGGGCAGTATTTTCAGCGGCTTCAATGCGTGCCCTGGTAAAACTGTGTCTCGAAAAGGGCATCTGGATTGTTTCAGATGAGGTCTATGCGGCCCTGGTCTACGACGGGGAGTTTGCATCACCCCTGACATCTCCGGGCGCAGAAGAGATCGTCGTGGTCCTCCGCAGCTTATCCAAGTCCCACGCAATGAGCGGCTGGCGACTTGGCTGGGCGATCGCACCACCGCGCCTGGCGTCTTGTCTCACAGATCTTTCACAGCCAATGCTTTTTGGCGTCAGTCAGTTCATTCAGGATGCAGCTGTCACTGCGCTACAGCATTCGGATTCAATCGTCCCGAAACAGCGCGACAAGTTTCGTGACAGAAGGGATGCCTTATGCCGTAAACTTTGTAAGATCGAGGGCTTCGACGTATTTAAACCTGCGGGTGGCATGTTCGCGCTGGTAGATATCAGCGCCTTTGGTTGCGATGGTGAAACCTTTGCAAATGAACTGCTGGATGCAACCGGTGTATCCGTTGTACCGGGCTTTGCATTTGGCCATGCGGTTGCTCAGTGTATACGCATTGGATTTTGTCAGGAAGTAGACCTACTCATCGAAGCAGCAAAACGCATGGCTGACTTTGCACGAGAAAGGCGTCTACGTTGAACCCAGTTTCACAATCGCATCAATAACAATTGATTCCGTCAAGATCTGTGGCAGGACTTCTGCCCTGGATGCACCCTTCCCATAGAGTAAATAAAGTGGCACGCCGCTGCGTCCATATTCGGACAACGCCCTGGTGATCGTCGGGTCCTCATTCGTCCAGTCAGCCACAAGATAACTCACGTGGTAGTCTGTAAACACCGCCTCAGTTTTATCCGAACTTAAGGCTGCAATATCGTTAACCTTACAGGTGATACACCAGGCAGCCGTAAAATTGACAAACACCGGACCCTGCTCAACCAGTTCTTTCAATCGCTCGGAGGTATAGGGTTCGGAATTCAGTCCAGCCGACTCATCGACATCACTCACTGATGAAGTTGACGTTTTGGCAAACCCTGTCAACATCACCGCAGATGCAATCAACGCGACCCCGGTGAACAATCTGGCGATTCGGGCCGCTCCCTCTCCTGGTCGTTTTACAATCCACACGGCAAAACCAATACACAGGATGCCCACCAGAATGGCCAGTAGCCCATCGGCGCCGGTCTGCTGGTTTAGCACCCAGATTAACCATATGGCTGTGGCAAACATTGGGAAAGCAAACAACTCTTTGAGTGTTTCCATCCACGGACCAGGTTTTGGCAGCTTGTCTAACAAGGCAGGTACAAAACAAAGAATGAGGTAGGGCACAGCCATACCCAGACCAAGCGAAGCAAAAATCAGGATAGCGCTCAGGGCATCGAGGGTCAGTGCATACCCAAGGCTGCACCCATAAAAAGGCCTGTAAAGGGGGGCGGCACTACTGCCGCCCGCACACCTGTGGAGAACGGACTCGGATAGCCCCCCGGAACGG
>Ga0114950_10001655_pt1 | contig 16854 bp, 14 predicted proteins | sample N075metaG_FD_83503 | JGI IMG/M metagenome (GOLD analysis project Ga0114950, IMG submission 83503) | Deep subsurface microbial communities from Kermadec Trench to uncover new lineages of life (NeLLi) - N075 metaG | ecosystem: Environmental > Aquatic > Marine > Ocean trench > Sediment | place... | reverse complement strand
GCGTCCAATCCACGAGCGACCCGCAGAATTCCACGCATCTCATCCTTTGCATCGTCTAGTGAAACGCCTTCAACAAGTTTGGCCTGTACAGAAATATTCCGCCGCCGCGTCCCCCAATGCCGACTAAACGTTGACAAAGGCATATGAGTCCTGTTGTCCTGAGATGCGCCACCGTCAGTCCCCTGGCCTTCTTTTAAAAACACGCCGATAACGGTGAATTTTCTTCCACGCAACCTGATCTGTTTCCCAAGGGGATCCTGGATCGGAAAAAGTTGCTCCGCGATATTCGCACCAATCACGACAACGTCCCGACTCCCATGTTCGTCGAGCTCTGAAAAATATCTGCCGTCTTCAACGTCAAGAACATGGACGGACGGATAATTTGCCGTCGTACCCATCATTAAGACACCTACCATGCTGTGGTCCTTATACGAAACCCCTCCTCCGGTCCGTACAACGGCGGTAGCGCTCTTAACAAAGCGAGACTTTTTCTCGAGTACTTCTGCCATGTCAGCAGTAATTCTGGGACGATTGGTGTATTCCCACCATTTGTAATCGGCGTTTCTCACCCACGGCTGTTTTTCGACGTACACGACGTCCGCACCGATACTGCTCATTTCATTTTCGAAACTCTGCTCGATGCCGTTCACGACAGTTGCCATTCCTGTCACAGAAACGATCCCGATTATAATTCCGAGCGTCGTAAGCACGCTTCTCATCTTATTCGTTCTAACGCTGCGAAGAGCGATCATCAAGCCTTCCCAAACCTCAAACCAAAATCGCTGCACGTGTTCATTGGATAAATGACAAAATTATTTGTGGCGCTGAGCCACAGAATGGACGTACGACCCGATATTCATCCGGTTGCGCGCTCAATACGTTTTTCAAATCTGAGCCGATATTCACGGTAAGTCGTGTTATAATCGGCTTTCATCAATCTAAAGCCATCTCGAATGCCCAGTACAGTCATACCTGGATGCAGATTCGGGAATGTATCGAACGCAAATCTTGAATATCCCATGGCACCTGCCTTTTCCATCATCGCATCCATGAGCGCGATGGCTATTCCTCTGCGCCGTACGTCAGTCAGCACACCCCCTTTGGCGGAGTAAAACACGAATCTGTTCTCTCGGTAACCAACTTTGAAACCGATGGGTTCGTCGTCCAACGTCGCAAGAAGAAGCAATAAATCTGGGCGATCAAATGTATTAATGACCCTCTCTTCTCCGAATATCGTCTCGTTCAAACGAAAAATCGGATCCATGTTATCCACTGACAGCTCCTCTATTTCAAGCCCGTGGACCGGTTCCCGTCGAATAATAGCGATATCAGTATGGAATTGATCAGAAAAATTCACAGTCAGGCTCGGTTCTCATGTTCGGGTAAATACAAAACCGAACTACCATGATTCAGTTTCCGCAGCGGCGTTGTCAGGTCTGATATTCGCCTCCGGGAGCCTCGGAAATTCGGGTTCCGGGGCCAAAAACGGCGATTCTTGCTCCACAAGAGAGCCGGATTCCAGCAGTTTTTCCGGGATGGCGTCCAGGAAGCGACTCTGTTTGGCAAAATATTGTCCGCTGAAACGCCTGTATTGAACAGCCGGATACGATATAAAGAGCCTTTCCGCCGCCCGTGTTACGGCGACATACAGCAACCGTAACTCCTCTTCCTCAGCATCCTCATCACCGGCAGAATACGCAGAAGGTAAAACGCCATCGAGGGCATGAATCAGAAAAACAGTGTTGAACTCCAGCCCCTTGGCTGAGTGAATAGTGGATAAGATCAAAGGCGGTTCGTCGTCCGTAAGCGGATCTACGTCAACCGCCGTCAACTCGATAGGGTCAAGCGCCAATGAGGACAAAAGTGTCGCCCGATCGGTGAAACTTTCTGCCAGACCAACAAAATGCTCCAGATCCTGCGTCCTTTTGGGAAAATCATCAAAGTGAATTCGCTTCAAGAGCGGTTCGTAATACGAAACAATCACTTCAACCTGATCTGTGACAGTTAATTGCGTGGACACCAGCGATCTCAACATTACAAACAATGCACGTATTTTTTCTACATACATCGGCGAAAATCTTGACTCGTCGATCTGAAACGGCTCGTCGGGACTCGCTTCTATCCACTCCAGAATTTTTTGCGACGTTCGTGGCCCGATACCTTCTATTAATTGAAGAACCCTGTTCCAGGCAACGCCGTCCCTCGGATTTTCGACCACTTTAAGGTGTGCGAGAACATCCTTTATGTGAGCGGCCTCACTCAACTTCAACCCACCGTATTTCACAAACGGAATCCCGCGACGATTCAATTCCACTTCCAGATCGTACGAATTGAAGCCACTCCGAAATAACACGGCCATGTCAGAGAGAGCCACTCCTTCTTCCCGCAGTTCAAGGATTACCTGAGTCACAAAACGGCTCTCGAATCTGTTGTCCTGGGCGTGAATCAGCGTGGGTAATTCGCCTTCCGTCTTATCCGAAAATAATTTCTTATCGAATTTGTGCCGGGCCCGGGAGATGATGTGATTTGCCAGATCCAATATTTGCTGCGTGGATCGATAATTCTGCTCCAGTTTGAGAACTGTTGTATCGGGCATCTGTTTGGGAAACAGAAGGATGTTTCTGAAATCAGCACCTCTGAATCTGTAGATACTCTGAGCATCGTCCCCGACCACCATCAGGTTTCCATGAACGGAGGACAACATTCTGACGAGGCCGGCCTGAATTCGATTCGTGTCCTGGTACTCGTCGACGAGTACATGTTTGCACATACCGGCAACGATATTGCGAACGTCTCTGTGTTCCGAAAGAAGGAATAACGTCTGCGTCAGCAAATCGTCATAGTCCATTAACCCATGGTTGAATTTGTACCGGCCGTACTCAGCAGAGATTTCTGAAATGATCTCTAAATACTCCATGAATTGTGGAAAGCGCTGTTCGAGATATTCCTGGACGGTTTCATCTCGATTTCTGGCGCCGGAAATAATTCCCTGCAGCGTTCGTTTGCGAGGAAATCTCTTCTTGTCGATCCTGGACTTGATCTGCAGCCTCAGGATATCAACGACGTCCGCCGCATCGCTTGAATCCAGAATCGTAAAATTGTTCGGAAATCCAATTCGCTTACCGTGGCGCCGAAGAATCTCTAGACAATACGAGTGAAACGTCCCGCCTCTCACGTTTTCACATCTGCCGTCCAGGAGCGCCGAGGCACGGGCAATCATTTCGCGCGCAGAGCGACGCGTGAACGTAAGTAACACGATTTCTTCTGGCCGGACACCCGAGTCAACCAGATAGGCAACCCGGTATATCAGCGTCCTGGTCTTCCCCGTTCCGGCACCTGCGACCACCAGTACCGGGCCGCGATCCGCAGTAACCGCCGCCAGCTGTTGTTCGTTCAGGGCTGCCCGGTAGTCAATGGAGAGTCGGCTGACCTCCTGAATCGGTTCCCTTTTCAGGACGAATTGGCGAGCCATGGATATAGAAACGAACTGTGGAAAAGTATCGGGAATACGATACGGACTGGCCTGCTCTATATCACGTTTCTAACCCGCTTTCTTGTGGTTTCGTGACCATTATCTTCATAGATTCAGAACAGGGCCGGGAACCCCTGCAAATTCAAAACTGTCTCCAACTCAAACGGCGGTTTTGGGTCACCAATCTATCAGCAGGCCCGGCAAAAAGAATTCGGAATGGGTAAAATAATTGCGGTCGTCAATCAGAAAGGCGGCGTCGGGAAGACAACAACTGCTGTAAACGTGGCTTCGTCTCTGGCCGCCATGGAGCACCCGACCCTGCTTATTGATTTTGATCCGCAGGCCAACGGAACGTCCGGAATCGGTATTGATCCGCGCCGGGTCGGGGCATCCTCATATGAGATACTCATTGGACCCGGAACCGTCGAAGATGCAATTCTCGAAACCAAGATGCCATTTTTGTCTCTTGTTCCGAGCCATATCAATCTGGTCGGTGCAGAGATTGAAATGGTTGATATTCCGGATCGTGAAAGAATTCTCGAACAAAAAATCGAATCTGTTCGGGATAGATTCGACTTCATCATCATCGATTGTCCCCCATCGCTCGGGTTGTTGACACTGAATTCCCTGACCGCAGCAGATTCAGTACTCATCCCGGTTCAGGCGGAGTATTTCGCGCTTGAAGGTCTCGGGCAACTTCTGAATACGATCAAATTGGTTCGGCAACATTTGAATCCCGCCCTCGAGATAGAAGGTGTGCTTCTGACTATGTTCGACTCTCGCCTGCGCCTCGCGAACCAAGTGGCAGCAGAAACCCGAAATTATTTCGGCGACAAAGTTTTTAATACCATCATTCAACGAAACGTTCGGCTCTCTGAAGCACCGAGTTTCGGGCGACCTGTGTTACTCTACGACGCAACAAGTGTCGGTGCCCGTAACTACATAGCGTTGTCGCGTGAGATTCTGGTCGCGAACCGATCGTGGGTTCACGAGCGAAACGAAGGAGCCGAAGAAATAGTCGAGACGGACGAACCGACCGAACAAACAGACGAACCAGCCGAAAAGACAGACGAATCTCCGGCAGTATCAACCAGCTAAAAACAGTTATGGCAAAGCAAAAATCTGCACTTGGGCGAGGACTCGGGGCCCTCCTTCCCGTAGATGCCAATGAACCCGATCTGACGCCCGAAATCGCGCGCACGAAGTTGTATAATTTTCAGGACCGGGTTCGGGCCGTCGGAAGTGTTAACGAGATCGGGCTGCACCTGATTGATCCAAATCCCTATCAGCCACGATCCGTGTTTGAAGAGGGTGCCATGGCAGAATTGATTCGGTCCGTTAGACAGCTTGGTATCATCCAACCCGTTACGGTCCGCGCTGCCAAAGGCGGTCGGTACCAGTTGATTTCCGGCGAACGCAGGCTCCGGGCTTCTAAATCGGCAGATCTCACAACAATTCCCGCCTACGTTCGCGAAGCAAACGACGAAGCCATGCTTGAGATGGCCCTCGTTGAGAACATCCAGCGTACCGAGCTCAATCCAATCGATGTTGCCCTCGGTTACAAACGATTAATGGAAGAGTGTGATCTGACCCAGGAAAAAGTAAGCGAGCGGGTCTCTAAAAGCCGTGCAGCCGTTACAAATACACTCCGACTTCTTCGACTTTCGGACGAAGTTCAGTCTGCCTTGAAAAAAGGAACGGTCTCAGCCGGTCATGCCCGGCCGCTGCTGTCGCTTGATGCGCACGATCAGCAAGTTATCGTACTCGCTAAAATTGAACGAGACGGTTTGTCTGTTCGAGCGGTTGAGGAGTTGGTACGCGATCTGATGAATCGCCGCGTTGTCCGCCAGAATACGCGAAAGAAGGTGATCGATCAGACCTCCGAATCGTTTAGTGACGCTGACGTGAATGCTATCCGCAACCAGTTGCGTACCAAGTTCGGAACCCAAGTTTCGATCAAACCATTCAGGGTCAAGAAAGGGGGCACCATCGAAGTCGAATTCTATTCTGACGATGACCTGGAACGACTCGTCGATCTTCTGCTGGACTGAGTCCGATGTACCGGATATTTTTCACCCTTTTACTTTTCGTCGGATGTTCGTCCGGGGTTCGTCCTGTTATTGCTCAATATATTCCTGGTGGAAACGAGAGCATTCTAGAGGATGGAAGGACTCCAAACGGCGCGTTGTACCGGTCGTTCGTACCCGGCTGGGGACAGATTTACAACCGGCAGTACGAAAAATTGCCGTTCGTATATGGTGGACTCGCGGGTATGGGTTACCTGGCGGTTACTTACAACAACAAGTATCAGGACTATAATGATGCCTATCATTATAAGGTGTACGAGGAACAGGTCGATGCCGGCCTGATCGATGAAAATCCGAATGAAGATCTGAAAGGCGCCTACGACGATATTGCTGCTGAGTTCGGACCCGTATCGTCTTCATCTCTCCGGGCACAGCGTGATGTTTACCGAAGAAATCGCGATTTATCCCGGATGGGAGTCGTTGCCGTCTACGGGCTGTCGATTCTGGACGCGTACGTGAGTGCGCACCTTCTGGACTTCAACGTCGACGAAAACCTGACCTTGAGTTTGATTCCCCTTCCTTCAGCGGTCGGATTTCGGGCTTCGTATCGGTTGTTCTGAGCCTCGCGAGGAAATATGAGTCCTTTATCAGAATAGCACGTTGGTAGCTAGTATTTTCTGGAATAGGCCCAGAAGGGACAAACACGCCTATTTCAGTCTGATCATTCATAAAACATCGGCTGAACCGTATATTTTAATTATCACCCTGCGGCTCAGGCATCAAGTAGATTCAGAAGGACGTCAATCGAGAAGTGCATCAGACGAGTCGCGTATTACGCGAGACACGTGTTACCCGAGAGGCTGAAATGCTTTGGAAATGATATTGCTTCAAAAATGAATCAGCGATTTTTCACCCACTGCTAAGATTCGAAATAATACACCATGGGACACACAAGCCAAGGGGATCTTTCTTCACCCAACGTTGAGTCAAAAAAACTCTCCGGATCTCCTTCTGTACCATCAATATTTCAGAAGTGCATAGATTTTTATGCACCGGACTCGCTTTATCAGTCGGTAAAACAGGCAGGCTTGTACCCATATTTCAGGCCCATTGAAAAACAGGACGGTACCCGTGCGATCATTCATGGTCGCGAGATTATCATGGCTGGTTCCAACAATTACCTGGGTCTAATGTCCGATCCCAGGGTGAAAAAGGCTGCCTCGGATGCCATTGAACGATATGGGACCGGTTGTACAGGAAGTCGTTTTCTGAACGGAACACTTGATCTCCACATTGAACTGGAGAGCAGGCTTGCCCGGTTCATGGATGTCGAGGCCTGTGTTCTATTCTCGACCGGATACATGACCAATCAGGGTGTCTTGCAGGCTATGGCCAGAAGGGGCGACATAATTTTTTCCGACAAGGACAATCATGCGTGTATCGTGGCCGGTACACAGGTCAGCCTTGCCGATACGTGGCGGTACCGTCACAACGATATCGAGCAACTTCGGATGCTTTTGACCCGCGCGAAAAACGATCGCCCTGCGGCAGGATTATTTATCGTTAGTGACGGTGTGTTCTCAATGAGTGGGACAATAGCCAAAATTCCGGACCTGGTTGACCTCGCAGAAGAATTTGGCGCAGCACTCATGCTGGACGATGCTCATGCCATCGGAGTTATTGGTGAGGGCGGAAAGGGTTCTGCCAGTCATTTTGGTGTCAGTGACAGGGTCCACTTAACGACCGGCACGTTCTCGAAAAGTTTTGCCTCATTGGGTGGGTTTTGCTTGGGGTCCCATGACGTAATTGGATATATCCGTCACTCGAGCAATACCCATATTTATAGTGCTTCGATGCCACCTGCGAATGTGGCTACCGTGTTGGCGTGCCTGGATATCCTGGAAGCGGAACCAGAACGAGTAAATCGTTTATGGACAATCTCAGATTATATGCGTGACGGGTTCCGGAATTTAGGATTCAATGTCTGGAACAGTCAGACACCGATCATCCCGGTCGTAGCTGGCGATATGCAGACGTGTTTCCTGATGTGGCGCGACCTGCTTGAAGAAGGTGTATTTGTGAATGCTGTGGTCCCTCCCGCGGTACCTCCAGGACAGTCTTTGCTCAGAACATCATACATGGCGACACATACGAACGAAGATCTCGATTATATCCTGGATGCGTTTGCGCGTGTTGGGAAGATCCATGGGATTCTTCAGAATAACGGTTCACCCGGCTAGATTCGATTATCCGATCCATCGTGTGTACCGATGTTTATTCGCCAAACTGTTCCTCAAATCAGATTCGAATGGCCGTTCCAACTATCTCGCTGGTGAAGTCCCGGGCCGATCGGAAAACTTTTATCAAGTTTCCATATCGGCTTTATCGCGATACCCCCATGTGGGTCCCGCCTCTTCTCGTTGATATGGAGCATCTCGTCAATGTGAAAAAGAATGCATTCTTTGAACACGGGAAGGGCGCGTTTTTTCTTGCCCGGTCCAGTTCCGGAGAAATTGTAGGACGTATAGCCGGCATCGTAAACGGGATGCATCTGAAGAAGTATAACGACGGAGTCGGATTTTTCGGCTTCTATGAATGCATTAACGATTCGGACGTATCAAAAGCGCTATTTGAAGCAGCGTCGGACTGGTTGAAAGCCGAAGGAATGAGCTCGATTCGTGGTCCGGTCAACCCGTCGATGAATGATACCGCGGGGCTGTTGATATCGGGGTTTGAACGCCAGCCGGCAGTAATGTTGCCGTACAATTTTGACTATTACGAGCAGCAGCTTCTGGATTTTGGATTCGAGCGATGCACAACGATGTGGTCATATTACACAAACGTCAGGCTCGTAGACGCAACGCGCCTTTTACGCGGAGCTGATATTATCAAAAGGCGTAATCCCCATCTGACTATTCGTACTCTGGACATGAAGGAGTACGAGACGGATGCGCGTGCCCTGCTGGAAGTATATAATGATGCCTGGTCGGAAAACTGGGGCCATGTACCCATGACGGACGGTGAATTCGCTCAGATGACCAAGTCGATGAAGGAAATCATCAACCCGGACCTCGTGAATATCGTGATGGATGGTGACGAACCGATCGCGTTCAGCGTCTCACTTCCGGACATCAACTACGCCCTTATAAAAATCCGGAACGGGCGGTTATTACCATTCGGAATTCTGAAATTGTTCGCGATGATAAAGCTTGATGCCATCCGGGAAAGTCGGATGCTTTTGATGGGCGTAAAGAAAAAATATCAGGGTAAAGGTCTGGACATGTTAGTCGTCGCTGATATGTTGGTACGCAACAGAAAAATAGGGATGTTAGGTTGCGATATGAGCTGGGTGCTCGACGACAATTTAAAGCTCAGAAATTTTCTAGAGGGCATCGGTTGCGTTAAAGAAAATGAATATGCCCTGTTTGAACTACCTATAGCCTGATCGCCGGGCTATTGTCTCTCTTGCTCCATTCCGCGTCAATTTCTAATTGTTTTGTCGCCGCTTCTCACCCCGATTTCTTTCGTCTATTTTGACCTCGATGACACGCTCCTGGATCATCGCGGCGCGGAGAAGCTGGCATTACGTCGGATGTATGAAACCATACCAGAATTGCAAAGATTTGACAATCTGGAGCAGCTTCAATCGATTTATCATCGGATTAATACCAAGGTGTGGATTCAGTACGCCGATGCTGTAATAAACAAAGATTCTGCGCGTGTGTTACGATTTACAAACCTCCTTCTGGATGTTGGCGTTTCTGACGATAATTTGAGCGACAATCTCGGCCACCTCTATCTGAAGTTGTATGCCAACTACTGGAAATGGATGGACGGGGCGCAAGAGATGTTCGTGCGTGTTGCTTCGCACTTGAAAGTTGGCATCTTGACTAATGGATTCGCCGAAGTCCAACGTCAGAAAATTTCGCAATTTTCTGAACTGAGCCGTCTGGCTTCCTGTATCGTCATCAGCGAAGAAACAGGGTTCATGAAACCTGATCCGCGCATTTTTGACTACGCAACGCGAGAATCCGGTTTCAATGCGAACGAAATATTATACGTTGGCGATTCTCTTCGAAGCGATGTTCGCGGAGGAAAAAATGCCGGTTGGACCGTTGCCTGGCTAGTGGACGAAATTAAACCGAACGAACGAAATATTGCTGATGTGACGTTTAGCTCCTGGCAAGAATTCGAAGGGGAAATACTTCCCATCCTGGTTTCGTCATAAACGTTCGAAAACGCCTTAAACAAAAAAAGCTACCTCTGGGGCAGCTCCCTTTGTATCCTGACGCGCAAACCTCCTTCCCAGCTTGTACAGTTCACCGAGATGACATACAGTTCCGGAAAAGGAGGTCGAATCTCGCTGTTGTCTTGTGAAGCAGTTGCCCGTTTCATCCGACGTCGCATGCCAGCTTCTGCAGTGACTGGTTACCCACTCACCTCAGGTTCTGACACACTCTATGTCTATTCCGTATGGGCATACGGGACAGACAGCTAACCCAGAATACTTTTGGATCCAGATCTCCCACCTTGCGGCGGTCCTTCTTTCTCCGCGATTCCAAACCTGGCTTCCAAATGGAACCCTGATTCAGTCACTGTCATGCCGGTTCCTCATCCGAAGATGGTTTACCGACACTTATTCGCCCGTCGTTGCTTCGCCCTCCCGAAGGAGTGCAAATCTACTCGGAGCGAACCCGCTTCTGAAAACCCTCCCAAAGGAGTGTTATCAGTATGTAGCGGAAGATTCACCGATCTAATATTTTGTTGAGCTCTCGCGACATAAAACCGAAATTTCACCTCACGTTGCTCTCAACTCACTTAATTCAGCGCTCTATAACCAAAAAGATGTCCGCCGGGACGTTCATACTTTTCAATCTTCGAGTATGCTCTCTCCATATTGACGTTGAACACTCGCGTGAGCAAATATTCTGTCCGTCCGAAAGGAGCAGCATTCAGATGACCAGATGGCCATCTTTCGGGCTAACCTCATGCAGCCTAGAGACTCAGTCGCGTCAAGGAACAGTGCCGTAAAGCACTGGCACTATAATATCCCATCGACCACCGTATGTCAACACAATCTATGTTTGATTCTTCCACAAAGAGTGAACACCGATATCCACAGGCCGTGCATAAGTCAGGTTTTTCCTGAAATACAAAAAGCCCGGCCAACGCAGACCGAGCTTTTTGATGCCCATTATATTACGCGACTGAGGTCCCTCCACAGGGACTTAACCAGGCAACATGATTCTACAAGATACGAGAGAATCAGGTTCTTGTCAAAATGCAATAACGGCCTTTAGTGAAATCTTGGTCGAATACTAATGGAATGGGCCTTCAAACACTGATCGCAATAACGGCTAGAGTCCGATCTGACTGAAAAAGGCACTCAGTACGCTTGCATCCAGCGCAATGGCTATTAGTGCACCACCGAAAGCACCACCCAGGTGAGCATCGTGTGCGATGTACGCACCACCAATCGGTCTCTTGGTTCGCATCGCCCAGACGGAAAAGACTACAAACGCTACGGCGAATACCCAGGCTGGCATCCAAATAAAAAAGAAAAGGCCGATTTGGCTCAAGGGATTGTACAGGCAATACGCGAATACAATTCCTGATATCGAGCCAGATGCCCCTACGGCTGAATACAGTTTATTCTCCCGGTTCATGACATACGCCATGGCATGTGCACTCAGTCCCGCTCCAAAATAGATAAGAATGAAGCCTGCTCCGCCAATTCTCATTTCCAGATAGGGTCCGAAAAAGTACAGGGTCATCATGTTAAAAAATAAGTGGCCCAGGCCGGCGTGGATAAAGCCACCGGTAATCACCCTGTAATATTCTTTGTTTTCTGTAATTCTACGGGGCGTGAACGCCATTCGTGTAACCAGAGACTGGTCCATGAATATCGAATACACGCCAATAATGCCATTTATGAGTAGAAGAAAAAGGGATAGAGGGGCTTCGGCAAACAAGTTCATTTAATACTCGGGCAATAAAGGCAGTTACTGAGGAATCGTCCGCGTGGTAAACGAGACTTTGTTACCGAAGTTCGAGCCACTGCACTTTGACCAACATTAACTGGCCCTAGGAACCGGCTGTACCCCCGGACTCTGAATTGATCTTTGCTCGAGCTTTCGGAAATCGATCGAGCGGAAGGTTTACCCGGTGCCTGTCTTCGTACCTGCTTCTGACCCGCCGGTTGAAACGGGTCATCCGCATTCTGAGCGATGTCTCAGACGTACCCAATATTTCACCAATTTCTGCATACGTAAGACATCCTGCGAACACCCTGTACTCAAACAGACACCTGACAATATCGTCTGCCATATCCAGTTCGCGTCGAGCAATCCGAAGTTGATCCAGTTGATCATCCGTGAAGGCGTCGAACTCGAAAACCGGATAGAATCCCGTCACCGAAACTGACAACGTGTCCAGATCCGGAACGCTGAGTTCCTGCTCACGGTGCATCGACTTTCGTTTTTTCCTGAGGAACCGACTCAGATTGTTTTTGAACATTCGCCGGCAATAATGCGCAACTTTTCTTACGCGACTCCACGATCGTTCAAATTCAACAACCGATTCGCTCGCCATATCCCAGGCGTCGGACTTTGACAACAAGGGCTCCACATGAACCTTGCCCAAATAATATTCGAGCGCACTTGTGTGCACCCAGACGAGCATTTTATCTCGCGATGTAACATCGCCGTCTAGAGAACGCGATAACCACTCGTCAAGGCGTTCTGTACCATTGATAACGTATTCAGATGTGGGCTCCTGAATACCTGGTGTTATAGAGAGAAGCATTATGGATTCGAATCTTACGGGGGAGAATACTCATACCCCTGACCCGGATCCTCATCCTTTATAACTCGACGACTGCGACTAAGCGCTCGGTATTCACATAGGATGAAAAACCGGCATCCAGAAACGAGGCGAACTCTTCAAGATCCATCATACCGCTCGTACGACTAATCAACTGCTGCCCCGACGGATCTACGATAGCGTACGTTGGAAGCGCTACGGTACCTGTAAGATTTAGCTGGTACCGATTAAACTCGTCTCCCAATTCAATCCCGTCTGTATACAATCGTAATAACACGAAATCGCGTTCAAACCGCTGCGCGATGGGAGGCCGGATAAATACATTTGCCTCCATTTCCCTGCAATTTGTACAAGTGTATCCCGTAAAGTCTATCAAGACCGGTTTTTTCACGATAAGCGCCTCCGCGAAAGCTCCATCGATATCGTCCGTAAACCAATCCGCCTCAAAAACATTTCCTCCTGAGTTTGTCGCAAACGAAAAACCACTCAGTAAACTTACATCAGAGGCATTTCGCGGAGGCAAATACGCGTCCAGTTTATTCAGCGGTGCCCCCAATAAACCGGGCATCATATACAGGGCCATCATAAAAAAGAACGACGCAGACATCATCCTCCCAGCGCCCAGCGATTCCAGTCGAGGTTCATTATTTAGAGGCAGTTTACCCAACAGATATAGTCCGGTCAGAAAGAAGATTACGATCACAAACGCGATGCCGAGCGGTCGAGAGATCAAGCCCCACTGCCAGATCAAATCGGAGTTCGATAAAAATTTAACCGCCGCCGCCAGTTCAATAAATCCGAGTACAACTATGGAAACGTTCATCCAGGAACCGGACCGGGGAAGCGATGCGAGAGCATTCGGAAACAACGCAAAAAATACAAACGGAAGGGCAAACGTGGTACTATACACAACCATTCCCAGAAGCGGATAGAGCCAGGTACCGCCTGAAGCAGCCGCCAGAAGCCCACCTACGAAAGGAGCTGTACATGAAAAGGAAACGAGTGTTAAAGTCAGGCCCATGAAGATGGTCCCCACAATTCCTTTACCCTCTTTCCCTTTCCTGTCGAAATAGTTCAGCAGATTATTGGGCAGGCGGATTTCGTACAATCCGAGCAATGATAAAGCGAAACCAACCAGCACAATGGCGATGAAGAGGTTTACCCAAGGATTCGAAGCGATACGCTGTGCTCCTGCAGCGCCGATAACCATCGCAGCGACTATACCGACTGTCGTAAACGTGACAATAATTGAGCCGCCAAAAAGTGTGGCCATTTTTGTAGCCGCAGCCCGGTCGTGGGCGTGCTTCGTGAAATATGAGACCGTAAGCGGAATCATCGGAAAGACGCATGGCGTGAGGAGCGACGCCAGGCCTGCTCCAATCGCGAGTAATAAAAATGAGAATAATCCACCCGCCCGGTACTGATTAAAATCCGATGTTGTGGACACAGATCCGGCAGACAACGCGGCTCCCGATCCTGAAAATGTGTCTTGAATAAACCGATCGTCGGCAAGCAAGGAATTCATGGTCTCATCGGTTGCAGAACATTCCGGACTTGTACACGCTGCATTCACGCGGAGATTTGCGAAAACGGTCGTGGTGGTCGGATTGAGGCAGATTCCAAATCCATCGCTGCAGATTTGAAACCTGACGTCTGCGACGAGCGAATCCAATCCGTCAGGAGCATCAGCGTCGGCTTTAAAGGGTGCAACAAAACGGGCCCGCTTGTGAAAGAACTTTAAGACCATGTCGAACTGCTCGTCCAAACTCTCTTCAGGCTTGATCTGCCGGATCGGCTCCACGTGGTACACACCTTCAGGGAGACTGGGCCACTCCATTTCCACGCCGAACGGTCTGGGGACTCCAATCACCTTCTGCGGCAGACTGCTATCGAGGGCATATACTTTCCAGTCCCCATCTAACTCAATATCTACAACCAGTAAAGTCGTATCGCCAGGTCCGATTACCGATGGGGATAAAGACGCAGTCCACGTAACCACATCAGCCGCAGATCGAATGTTTCCGAGTTGGGCACTTGCTGTCTGTATTGAACCGAGGAGACCGCCGAAAATCAGCAATCCTGCTGCGATAATAATACCAGCGTTGACCGTGGCCTTCGTGGCCGCCTTTTGCTTGGGCACGGGTCGCATGCCTGATGCCTGCCTGCGGACAGTTCTACATATGAGGGACAAATAATCGAGCATCTAATTGGGCTACATCATGTATTCGCATTTTACAGCGCTTTCTGCCGTTAATTGTTCTCTCCGCGGCTCTATATGTTTCCTGCCGCCTCAGATCGTTACCGTCTACCGAGGTTAAACCCCCTACCGCAATTTAAGAGCGGTTTTGGGCGGACGGTTTTATATAAAAAGGGCGCTTTCGACGAGAGTCGAAAGCGCCCCAACAAATCAGAGTGCCCGGGTAATCATGACAATCAGGATTTTACCGTAAGATGATCGGGGTCGACACGCACTTTTACCTTACACGTGACTTCCGGATGAACCCGAATTGTTGCCGTGTAAACACCCAGCGTACGAATATCTTCGTCTATCTGAATGTTCTTCCTCTCGATGGAAACGCCGTGAGTTGCAAATGCAATTGCGAGATCCTGTGGTGTGACGGACCCGAAGATTCGTTCTTCCTTGCCGACCTTGGCTGTAACAACCAACTCGAGCGATTCGATTTCACGAGCAAGATTTTCTGCATCACCTTTTTTCTGGGCCAGTTTACGCGCCGACTGGCGACGTTCTTCTTCCCAGGCACGGATCGCATTCGGCGTGGCCAGAAGAGCCAGTTTGTTTGGAATAAGAAAATTCCGGCCGTAACCGTTTTTCACGTCTACAACCTGTCCCTCGTCACCGAGGTTAGCTACGTCTTGGAGCAGGATGATTTTCATGATCGTTTTTTAACTTATTTGAGCGAATCCGCGACGAACGGAATCAAGGACAGATGGCGAGCTTTTTTTACGGCACGCGTAAGCATGCGCTGAAAATGAGCCGGGACATTCGTAATCCTTCTGGGAAGAATTTTGCCCTGTTCGTTCAGGTACCGCTTCAGTAATTCGATGTCTTTATAATCGACGTATTTTACATCGTTCAGACTGGACTGTTTTGCCATTTTATATACTGCCGGAAAAGCAGATCAGTATGTAACCGATCTGTGTCCCTAAGCTTCCGCTCCTTCGGCTTTAGGATTTGTAGTGTCGCTGTCATCTGAATCTGCTTCAGCTTCGGTTACGGCCGCGGCATCTGTCGCGGCTTCGGTTGCGGCTTCGGCATCTGTCGCGGCTTCGGTTGCGGCTTCGGCAGGAGCTTCGGCGGCTGGCACAGTTACCTTAGCAGCTTCTTCCTTTACAGTTTCTGCCGGTGCAGCATCCTTTGCATCCTTAGTTGCATCCTTCTTTGCATCCTTAGTTGCAGGAGAATCTGAAGGCTTGGCAGCGCCATTCTTAGAACCCTCAGAACGAGCCGATTTAGCAGGACCGGAATCTGATTTAGGTTTTTCTTCGATTGGAGCGTGAGTCGAACGAACCGTTTTCTGGTACTCGTAATGACGAATCATTTTCGCATCCATTTTCATGGTCAGATAGCGCAATACATTGTCATCGATTTCGAGTGATCTCTCAAGACGCAGGATTATAGATCCTGGTGCACGGAAATACATGTTTACGTAAAAGCCATTACGCTTCTTCATGATCGGATAAGCCAGGCGGCGACTGCCCCACTGGTCTACTTCGACCACTTCGCCACCGTTTTCAGTAACATAGCTACTGACGCGCTTGATCAGATCCTGGACCTGATTATCACTGATGACTGCGTTGATCACATACGTCAATTCGTATGTGTTATGGTTTGAAGCCATTAAATCCCTCTGGATTCGTGAATTAATGTGCCCCCCTTCAAACGACGCTGTTCAGCTTCAGAACGACTGTGGAGTCAGCTTTAGAACGCCTGAGGAGCAGGGACTATAGAGCCAAGCAAGATAGGAAGACGATCCGGCTATCGCTACGCACCGCTTTCGGCTTCGCCGTTTTTCCACGATGAGCCCACCCTCTGTTCACAATCGATACGCTTGAACGAGATTCGACACGCCTATAAATTCGCGAGGCGCTCTGCGTTTTCAGCGGCCCGCAGTGCATTGATGACTTCGTCCAGGTGACCGTCCAGAATCCGCTCGAGTGCGTGATTCTTATCGTCCCCTTCGAGCCGGTGATCTGTAACCCGACCTTGAGGCCAATTGTACGTTCGAATTTTGGCGCTTCTGTCCCCGGTACTGACCATTGAACGCCGGGCCTCGCTTCGTTCCGATTCGATTTTCGCCAGCTCTTGTTCGTACAACCGCGATCGCAAGACCCGCATCGCTTTATCGCGATTCTTATGTTGACTTTTCTCGTCCTGGCACGTTACTACCAGTCCTGACGGAATGTGAGTAATCCTGACCGCCGAGTCCGTCGTATTTACGCTCTGCCCACCGGGTCCACTCGACCGAAACACATCAATCTTCAGATCATTGGGTCCGATTTCAACATCCACTT
>Ga0114950_10001654_pt1 | contig 16874 bp, 15 predicted proteins | sample N075metaG_FD_83503 | JGI IMG/M metagenome (GOLD analysis project Ga0114950, IMG submission 83503) | Deep subsurface microbial communities from Kermadec Trench to uncover new lineages of life (NeLLi) - N075 metaG | ecosystem: Environmental > Aquatic > Marine > Ocean trench > Sediment | place... | reverse complement strand
TCGAGCCGCCCAGACTAGCGGCCGGGATCGCTGCAATCGATGGTGAGCTTGCGACCGAAAGCGCGCTTGAAGAACGACGCCTGTTTCTCCGCCTCGTAGATCTCGACCCCCGGGTACCGGTCGGCGACCAGGTTGACCTCGACCCGGCGCTTGCCGATCTTCACCTCGATGTCCTTGATCCGGCTGGCGCGGGCGCGCTCGAGGTACTCGGCGAGCCGCAGGCAACAGGTCAGGCGCCCGAGAAGCTCCCGGTCGCCGGCGTGGAGCAGCCGTCGGAAGGCGCCGGGCTTCGGCGTGCTCTTGCGATGATAGCGGACCAGCAGCGTGATCAGCGCCTTGTCACGGTGGCTCATCCCCGGCAGCAGGTTGTTGTCGATGAGGAACGCGCCGTGGCGGTGGTGTCCGTGGTAGCCGACGGCCATGCCGATGTCGTGCAATTGCGCCGCCTCATCGAGCAGTCGCGCCTCCTCCCAGCCGTAGCCGTGCAACGGCTCGAGCTCGTCGAAAAACCGGCGGCTCAGGAATCGAACGTGTTCGGTGTGCTCGGCGGGTTGCGGGTATTGCGCGAAGAGGTTGCGAATGCCGAAGTTGCGCACCACCGGGACGAGGTAGGGTTCCGGCAGCATGGTGCGAAAGAGGAAACCCTCGCGGATGCCGAGGCCCGAGACGTGGAGGCCGGGGAGGCCGGCTTCCCGCAGCAGCGTCTCGTACACCAGCGCACCGGCGACGATGATGTCGGCCCGGTCGGACTTGATCCCAGCCACCCGCGCCCGGCGCTTCACGGTCGCCTTGATCAGCCGATCGACGAGAACCTCGAGATCGCTGCGCTCCAAGAAAAAGCCGTGCAACTGCATCAACGGGTAGTTCTTCGCCGCCTGGATCGCTCGCGCCAGGTTGCGGATCGTGCCCCCGATCGCTACCAGCGGATCGGGCTGGTCGCGAATCTCGGCCGCGATGCCGGCGATCTGCTCGCCAATCGTCGCGCGGAGTCTGGAGATCTCTTCGCTGGTCGGCGGGTCGGAGGGCAGGAAGAGCTCGGTCAGGCGCACCGCTCCCAACGCGTACGACCGGCCGGCGGCGAACTCGCGTCGCTCCATCCGCGAGATTTGCGCCGACCCGCCTCCGAGGTCAATAATCCAGGCGTTCTCGAACTCCACGCCGTTGGCCACCGCCAAGGTCCCGTGGGCGGCTTCCTGCTCCCCATCGAGCACCGCGACGTCGAGCCCGAGGGCCCGTACACGATCGATGAACTCGGCGCCGTTCGCGGCATCGCGCGCGGCGCTGGTGGCAAAGACGGTCAAGTCCGACAAATGCGTATCGCGAGCGTAGTCACGGAACAGGCGAAGCGCTGCGATCGCCCGCCCCATCGCCGCTTCCGACAACGAACCCGTTGCCGCCAGGCCCTCCGCCAACCTGATCGGCTCGCGAATCTGGTCGACGAGCCGATACGACGTGTCGGGCTCGCAGGCGTACACGACAAGCCTGGCGGTGTTCGAACCCATGTCGACGATGCCGATGCGCTTCACGCCGCCTAGCCTAGCGCAGACAAAAAACGCCGTCGCCAGGGTCGTGACGCTGGCGGTGCTTCTGTACGCCTTCCTCGTCGGCCTCGACTTGATGGGCATCGCCTTCAAGCTCTTTGGGGGCAATTTCGCCGAGACCCTCATCGCGAGGACGGCGAATCCGTTCGTCGGCCTGTTCATCGGCATCCTCGCCACTTCGCTGGTGCAAAGCTCATCGACCACCACGTCGATCGTCGTCACCTTGGTCGCCTCGGGCTCGCTCACCATCGAGGGCGCGATCCCGATCGTCATGGGGGCGAACATCGGAACATCGGTAACCAACACGGTCGTGTCGCTGGCCCACGTGACCCGGCGCGAAGAGTTCCAGCGCGCCTTCGCCGGCGCCACCGTGCACGACGTCTTCAACTGGCTCGCGGTATTGATTCTGTTTCCGGTGGAGTATTTCACCCACTACCTGGCGCGGATCTCCCGCTTGGTGACGTCGGGGCTCGAGGACGTGGGCGGCATCGAGCTCTTCAACCCGCTGAAGGCCGCCGTCCGGCCAGCGGCGGAGCTTCTGTCGGGGCTGACGGGCGGATCCGCCGGCTGGACGCTGGCCATCGGCCTCACCCTGTTGATGGTGAGCCTCAAGCTGCTGGTCGACTTCCTCAGGGTGGTCATGTCCGAGCGCGCCGAGCAGGTCCTGCATCGCACGCTGTTCCGATCGCCGGCCGCGGCGATCGTCGCCGGCATGCTCATGACCGTGATGGTGCAGAGCAGCTCGATTACGACGTCGGCGATCGTGCCCCTGGTAGGAGCCGGCATCGTGACGCTGGAGCAGCTCTTTCCGTTTACGGTCGGCGCCAACATCGGCACCACGATCACCGCGATGCTTGCCGCGCTCTCGACCGGCAGCCCCGCCGCCGTCGCGGTCGCTTTCTCGCATCTCATCTTCAACCTCAGCGCCACGCTGATCATCTACGTGCCGCCGATGATGCGTCGCATTCCGTTGGCCGTCGCCGCCGCGCTCGGTAGACTCGGTAGTCGCAACCGAGTGCTGGCGGGGGTATACATCCTTGTCGTTTTCTTCGGCATCCCGCTCCTGCTGCTTTTCATCAGCGGCGCCTTTTCGGGGGAATAACCCATGCTCCAACGCCTGTTCGGATCGTCCGGTCAATCCGGTCTCGTGGAGTCCGCCTTCGAGGAATTTTCCGCCATGCTGCAGCGCGCCGCGGAAATGCTCGATCTGGCGCTCGCCACTCTGCTCGACAACGCCGACCTCGAGGTCGATCTCGACCAGATGGACGACCGCATCGACGAGGGAGAAAGCAAGATTCGGCGCATGGTCCTGGAGCACCTGAGCTTCTCGCCCAACAAGGACCTGGTGGCGAGCCTGGTGCTGATCAGCATGGTGCAGGACGCCGAGCGCATCGGCGACTTCGCCCGCGGCCTGGGTGACCTGCCGGCGCTCGCCAGGTCGCCGCGCGGCGGCCCGTTCGCCGAGGAGCTCGGGCAGATCGCCGACCGCGTGCGGCCGTTGTTCCAGACCTGCGAGAAGGCGTTCCGCGACGACGATGCCGACCTCGCCCGTCGCGTCGTCGATCAGCACCCTCAGATCAAGGCCGACCTCAGCGCCTACATCGGCCGCCTCGCCGCCAGCGACCTCGATGCCGACATGGCGATCGTCTACGCTTCCACGGCGCGGATTCTACAGCGCGTCAGCGCCCACTTGAGTAACATCGCTTCGACGGTCGTGCAGCCGTTCGACAAGATTCGCCACGATGACGAGGATGTTTGAAGTCCCGAGCCACCCCGGCGGCGACGCGGCGCGCGGACGCCCGCCCCTCACGCCGATCGTCGAGCTGCGAGCGGACGAGCGCGCCGACGGGGCCCTCAAGAGAATTCATCGGGTGCTGCTGCGCCGCATCATCGCCAATGGCATCGGCGTCCGCGCGGTCTCTGCGGGTAAGCACCTGCATGATTTCCGGGTCGCGGTTCGGCGCACCCGCACGGGTCTGAGGCAGCTCAAGCGTGTCTATCCCGGCGCCGAGGCGAGCCGCTTCGAGAACGGGTTTCGTTGGTTTTCGGAAACCACGAGCCCGGCGCGGGATCTCGAGGTGTTTCTCGCCTCCATCGACCCATACCGGCTCGCTCTCGGCAGCCCGCCGATCGACGCGTTGACGTCGCTCTGGGCGTTTCTACGGCAAAGGGAGCGCGCCGAACGTGCTCTCTGCACCGCGGCGCTCGAGTCGGAACGTTACCGCTCGCTGATCAGCGAGTGGAGCGAGTTTCTCGACCGGCCGGCGGCCAACGACGACGGCCCCGACAACGCCAGCCGACCGATCCGCGAGGTTGCTGTAGAACGACTCGGCAGGGCGTACTCGCGCGTCGTTCGGCGCGGAAGAGACGTCGAGCCATCGTCGCCCGCAGCCACATTTCACCGGCTGCGACTCGACTGCAAGAAGCTTCGATACCTGCTCGAGTTTTTTTGGGGACTGTTCGACCGGAACGAGAGCGAGCAGGTGATCGCTGCGCTGCGCCGGGCGCAGGACTCGCTCGGATCGATCAACGACCTGCGGGTACAGGCCGAATGGGTCGAACGCGCCCCGGATACGCCGCCGGAGGCGGGCGGCGCGCTTTCCGCGTTCCTTCACGAGCGTCAGAGAGAGGAACGGTCGAGGTTCGTCGAAAGTTTCACCCTATTCACCTGCGCCGAGACCCGTACCGGGTTTCGACGTTTCCTGCACAGCGACCCCGCAGACTGATGCTCGAGAACATCGACCTGAGCCTGGCGCTCTCCAAGGAAGAATACGCGGACCGAATACCGGATCTGCAGGCCCGTCTCTTCGATCTCCAACGGCGCTGCTGGGAGGCCGATCTCGGCGTCGTCCTCGTTTTCGAGGGATGGGAAACAGCGGGCAAGGGCAAAGTCATCCGTAAGTTCACCTCGAAGCTGGAACCGCGCGCCTTCGAGATCAATGCCATCGGCGGGCGACGAACCCACGAGCAACCGCTGCCGTGGTTGTATCGTTTCTGGGTAGCGTTACCGAACCATGGCAGGTTCGCGATCTTCGCCAAGAGCTGGAACCGCAGGGTTCTCGTGCACGGCCTCGACGGCTCGCTCACCGACGCCCAGTTTCAGCGGGCGTTCGACGACATCAAGTTCTTCGAGGCAGCACTGGCCACGGATCGCTACGTCGTCCTCAAGTTCTTCCTGCACATCGACCGCGATGAGCAACGCCGCCGGCTGGAAGCGCTGGCGGCTGACGAGGCGACGAGCTGGAGGGTTCAGGATAGCGACTGGGAGCAGAACGATCGCTACGAGGAGCATCGCGCCCTGATCGAGGAGCTGTTGACCCGTACCGAAACCGAGTGGGCGCCGTGGAACCCGGTCGCCGCGCACGACCTGCGCTGGGCGCGTGCCAGCGTCATCGAAACCGTCGTCGAGCGTCTCGACGACGAGCTACCGCGCTTCGAAGCAGCCACGGCGAACGATCGGGAGTCGTAACCCATGCTCGCATCGATCGATTTGAGCAAGACGCTTGCCGAACCCGAGTACGAGGAACAACTCCTCGATCTCCAGCTAACGATGCGCCAGCTGGCGCTGCGGATGTACGCGGAAAAACGCTCCCTGATCGTCGTGTACGAGGGATGGGACGCGGCCGGCAAAGGGGGCAGCATCCGCCGCCTCACCTCACACATCGATCCGCGCGGCTACCACATCTACTCGATCGCGGCGCCGCAGGGGGACGACAAGACGCACCATTATCTGTGGCGTTTCTGGCGCCGCTTGATCCCGCCGGACGAGAAGCAAATAACGGTGTTCGACCGGAGCTGGTACGGTCGCGTGCTGGTGGAGCGCGTCGAGGGCTTCGCCACGTCGGGCGAATGGAAGCGCGCCTATCGTGAAATCAACGATTTCGAACGCCAGCTTACCGACGCCGGGATCATGGTGGTCAAGTTCTGGCTCCACATCAGCCAAGAGGAACAACTAGCCCGGTTCGAGGCCCGCAAGCACACGCCGTACAAGAGGTTCAAGCTCACCGACGACGACTGGCGCAACCGCGAAAAGTGGCCCGAGTACACCCGTGCGGTCGACGATATGCTCCTGAAGACCGATGCTCCCAACGCGCACTGGACGGTCCTCGAGGCCAACTGCAAGCGATTCGCCCGCGTGAAGGCGCTGCGGACCATCGTTGATACGGTCACCGCCGGGCTCGAGACCGAGCTTCCCGAACGCCGCTAGCCCGGACTTGGCGAGTTTACTCGACGCGGTGCCACGACGCCGGTTTGCTGAGAAACTCGAGTTGCGAGTCGATCGCTTCTTTGCCGCCCGCGGCCAGACGCTCGTAGGTGCCGTCGGGGAGCAATACCCGCGCTTGGGTATTGTCTCTCAGTTGGCGAAAGAGAATCTCGTCGCGGATGCCGTTCTTGTGGACCTCGTCTTCGATCGGAAAGACCACTTCGACGCGCCCCTCGAGGTTCCGCGGCATCAAATCGGGGCTTCCGAGAAAAAGCTCGTCGTCGCCCCCGTTACGGAAATAGTAGATGCGCGAGTGCTCGAGAAACCGGCCGACGATCGAAGTGACGCGGATGTTCTCGCTGACCCGCGCAACGCCCGGGCGCAAGCAACAGATGCCGCGCACCAGTAGGTCGATCTTCACGCCCGCCATCGAGGCTCGGTACAACGCCCGAATGACCGCCTTGTCGACGAGGGCGTTGACCTTTGCCGCGATGTAGCCGCCGCCGCCGTCGCGCTCGTGAGCTTTGACCTCCCGTCGGATGCGCGACAGGATCGCCTTCTTGAGGTTCACCGGCGCCACCAGGAGCTTGTTGTAGGTTTCCTTGCGGGAGTATCCGGTCAACGAATTGAAGAGGTCGGAGACGTCGGCGGCGATCTCCGGATCGGTGGTGAAATAGCCGAAATCCTCGTACACGCGCGCCGTCACCGGGTTGTAGTTCCCCGTGCCCAGGTGCACGTAGCGCACGATTCCCTGGGGCTCGCGACGCACGACGAGCGCCAGCTTGGCGTGGATTTTCAGGCCGAGCAGCCCATAGACGACGTGCACTCCGGCACGCTCCAGCGAGCGCGCCCAGGCGATGTTGTTCTCCTCATCGAAGCGCGCCTTCAGCTCGACCATCACCGAGACCTGCTTGCCGTTCTCTCGCGCCTCCATCAACGCCTCGACGATGGGTGAGTTACGGCCGACCCGGTACAGCGTCTGCTTGATCGCCAGCACGTCCGGGTCGCGCGCCGCGGCGCGGATGAAATCGACAACCGGATTGAAGCTGTCGTACGGATGATGCAGCAGGATGTTGTGCTTCCTCAGGACCGAGAAGATGCTCTCGTCGGTGCTCGCCAACGCCGGTGGTATGACCGGCAGAAACGGTACGTCCTTCAGATCCGGACGATCGATCCGGGGCAGCTCCAACAGGTCGGCGAGGCCGAGCGGCCCGTCGCTGGCGAACACCTGATAGGGCTTGATCCCCAGGTTGCTCATCAAGATGTCGCGGATCTCGTCGGGCATCCGGGTGTCGACTTCCAGCCGCACGGCGGAGCCGAAGTGCCGTTGCCCGACGACTTCGACCATCGTGGCGAGCAGATCCGACGCCTCGTCTTCTTCGATCTCCACGTCGGCGTCGCGGGTGATGCGGAACGGGTACGACGCGACAATCTCCATCCCCGGGAACAAGAGATCGAGGTTGGCGGCGACAACTTGCTCGAGCCAGACAAACCGTGCCGCGTCGGATTGCTCGAGCCCCGCCGTCAGCACGTCGTCGTCGTCCTGCCGCGGCACACGAACCAGGCGGTCGAACGTCGGCGGGACCTTCAAACGGGCGAACATCTCGCCGTTCTCCGGATCCTGCACGACAACCGCGAGGTTGACGCTCAGGTTGGAGATGTGCGGGAACGGGTGGCCGGGATCGAACGCCAGCGGCGTCAGCACCGGGAAGATCTCGGTCTTGAACACGCTGCGCAGGGCTTTCTTCTGCTTCTTCTTGAGGTCCGCGTAGTCCATGACGCGGATGCCGGCGTCGGCGAGCTTGGGCCGAATGTCGTCCGACCAGCACCGTGCCAGGGTGTCGAGCATCGGCGTAATGAGCTTACGGATCGCCGCCAGTTGCTCGGCGGGCGTCATGCCGTCTGCCGGGGCTTCGAGCACGCCGCCGGCAAATTGCCGCCGCAGGCCCGAGACTCGAATCATGTAAAACTCGTCCAAGTTGCTGGCGAAAATCGAGACGAACTTGGCCCGTTCAAGCAGCGGATTGCTCGGGTCGAGCGCTTCATCCAGCACCCGCCGGTTGAACTGCAACCAGCTCAACTCGCGGTTGATGTAGTACGTGCGGTGGTTCAGATTGGGCACACCGCGCGAACTTGTGCCGACGCGCGCCGGGCTGCTCTTGGACGACGCCATTGGTGGACTCCTGGTGATGCCTCCCAAGGTGTACGTTAGCAAGGCACCAGACCGGGATCCAGCAGGGGGTGGCGGCAAGCAGGCCCATCACACGTTCACCACGGCCTGGTGCGACCCGATCGACAGTCTGCACACGACAAGGATCGCTCACGTGAAACGAATCTATTTGCTACGTCACGGCAAGTCCGACTGGGGGGCCGACTACGGCTCGGACCACGACCGCCCCTTGAAGAACCGGGGCGTTCGAGACGCTCGGCTGATGGGACATTTCCTCAGCGCCACCGATCAAGTCCCCGACGCCATCGTTTCCTCCTCGGCGGTACGTGCGTTGACCACGGCGCGGCTCGCCGCCGAGGCTGGGCGCTGGGGCTGCGAGGCACGGGTTGAGCCGGCGATCTACGGGGCCACCCGCGACACGGTTCTAGAAGTGATTCGGGGGCTCGATGCCGACCTCGACAGCGTCCTGCTCGCCGGCCACCAACCGACGTTCTCCGACGTCACCAGCAGCCTGCTAGGAGCGGCGCAGATCCGTTTCCCGACCGCGGCGCTGGCTTGCATCGATGTGCCCGTGGCGCGCTGGGACGCGGTCGAATTCGGTCGCGGCATGCTCGTGTGGTTCGTCACCCCGAAGCTGCTGGCCGGGGCCGGTCTGGGCGGCGCCTGATGCTGGTTATCGATTCCGACGGCGAGCGCCATCGATTTCTGCGCGGCATGATCACCCACGACCTCGTCCAGCGAGGGATCGCTTTCGAGGAAGCCTACGACGCCGCGCGTGCCATTCGTGATCAGATCGGCGATCGCAGCGAGGTAACGACCGCCGAGATCCGCGCCGCGATCACGGACCAGTTACACAAGATGTACGGCGACGACCTGCCGGCGATCCTACGCGCTCCGCAGGTCGCGGCACCGGTTCTGCACGTCATCTATCATGGCCAAAAGCAGCCGTTTTCGCGCGGCCTTCTGGCGCGCAGCATGCACGGCGCGGGCATCGACCTCGACCGTGCCTACGATCTTGTGAACATGCTCGAGCTCACCCTGATCGCCGACGAGCTCGAAGTGGTTTCGAGCGCGGAGATCGCGCGGCGCGCCGACGAGTTGCTCGAGTCGGAGATCGGCAGGCGATTCGCAATCCGCTATCGGCTGTTGCGACGCATTCGCAATTTGCCGCGGCCGTTGATCATCTACGTCGGCGGGGCGAGCGGAACCGGCAAATCGACGCTCTCCCTGGAGCTCGCCCCGCTGCTGCGCATCTACCGGATCAACGCGACCGATACGATCCGGCAGGTTATGCGGATGGTCTTCACACCGAAGATCATGCCGGCACTCCATAGCTCGAGCTTCGAAATCGTCGATCAGGGCGAGGCGCCGCCGGGCGAGGAACCGGCCGGAGCGGCGGCCGACATCGACCACACGGACCGCATCATCGCCTCGTTCGAGGAACAGGCGCGGCGAGTGTTGGTCGGCGTGCGCGCCGTCGTCGAGCGCGCCATTGCCGAGAACATGAGCATCGTGGTCGAGGGCGTTCATCTGATCCCCGGTCTGGTTCCGTTCCCCGACCTGGAAGGCGCCGCGTACCAGGTTCCGCTGGTGCTCGCGACGCTCGACGAGGAAGCTCACCGAGCGCGGTTTCTGGCGCGCTCGCGGGTCGGCGGGCGCCGCGCCGAGCGCTACCTGGAGAACTTCGAAGGCATCCGCACGATCCACGACTACGTGCTCCAGCAGGCCGAGGCCTACGAGGTTCAGGAGCTCGAGACATCGCACGGCGATCCCCCGGTCGTGCGGACGCTGGAGCTGGTCACGGGGATGCTGAAGCGCCGGCTGCCTTCTCTCTCGGCCGGCAGCGGAGCGGGGCCGGAGTCTCCCCCTACGGTGTTACTGATCATCGACGGCCTCGCCGATCGTCCGGTTCGCGAGCTCGGCAACCGCACCCCGCTACAAGCGGCGAAGACGCCGGTGCTCGACCGTCTCGCCAAAGAGGGTCGGTGCGGCCTCGCCGATCCCGTATCACCGGGCGTCGTCCCTGACACTGCCGCCGGTAGCCTGGCGCTGTTCGGTCAATCACCGCTGGCGCTCAAGCGCGGGCCGGTCGAGGCTCTCGGCGCCGGCCTCTCGCTCTCGGCAGGCGACGTCGCCTTGCGCGGCAACTTCGCTACGATCGACCGTAACGGCCGCGTCGTCGATCGTCGCGCCGGCCGGATCCGAGACGAGGCCGAGGAGCTCGCCAAGGCGATCGACCGCGTATCCCTGCCCCAAGATGTCTCGAGCGAGGTGGAGGTCCGCGTCAAGGTCGGCACGGAGCACCGGCTGGCCGTCGTGCTGAGAGGCGACCAGTTATCGGCCGACATCCACGGCAGTGACCCCGGCGAGGGCGCACTGCCCTCGGAAGCTCTTACGCCTCGACCCGTCGACCCCAACAACGAGCGCGCGATCTACACGGCCCAGGTGCTCGCCATGTTCGAGAAGGCAGCCCGCGACATCCTGTTGCGGCACCCTCTCAACGCGGCGCGTGAAAAGCAGGGCCTGCACCCCGCCAACGCGATCCTCACCCGCGGCGCGGGGCGCATCCACCGGCTCATACCTCTCGAGGAAGCCGGCCTACCGCTCCGCCTGGCGTGCATCAGCGGGGACCGCACGATCCTCGGCCTGGCCTCGTGGCTCGGCGCGGAAACGATCTCAGGTGACGCCATGACCGCCAATCTCGACACCGATCTTGCCGCCAAATTCGACGCGGCCCGCGAGGCGTTGCGCCGCAACGACCTGGTGATCATCCACGTCAAGGGAGCCGACATCGCGGCGCACGACCGCCGGCCGGAGCTCAAGGTGGAGTTCATCGAAAAGGTCGATGCCGAGCTCGGGCGCATGATCGACGCTCATCACGGCGAGCTGCGCGTCGCCGTCGGGTCGGACCACGCCACCCTGTCGGAAAGCGGCCAGCACGCCGCCGATCCGCTTCCCGTGGTGATCTGGGGTGAGGGCATCGAGCCGGACGACGTTCAACAGTTCGACGAGCAGTCGGCCGCAAGTGGGGCTCTGGAGCGTTTTCCCCTTCAATTGTTGTTAAGCCGCCTCTTCGATCTCTCCTAAGGGGGATCGCAGAGGCGCGCGTCTCCGGCGTTGCGCTTGATCGACCTCCCTCCGGCGTACCATGAAGTACGCCTGCGGTCGGCCTCTCGGCGCGCGCCTTGGATACGCGCGCCTCTGCGATGCCCTGGACGTCTGGCGTCTCCTGATTTCTTGATTTCCCGCCACCTACCCGCGATCTGTTGCTGCCTGCGGCAGCTCCGGGACCGCCATCTCGCAGGTGCAGATTGATACTGAACGAAAGAACAACCGAGCCAAGCACAATAAAAGTTAGAGTTGCCTACTCAACGCGATTGTCATACGGTTATGTGCGTATGCAGCCCACTACCGATCAAGCTCTCATCAAGATCCTCGCCGACCTCTTCCGGGAGTGCAGCGAGGCGCACCACCGGGCCCACCAGGACACGGACGGCGAAGATCCCGAATGGCCCCTGTGGTACGCCGATCAATTGATGGACCGTCTCAGCAAGCGTCTCAGGGCCAAGTTCACCAAGAGCGAGCTCGTCTACCTGCTGCTCGCCGCCAACCGGGAACAGGAATTTCGCGCCCCGGGGGCCGACTGGCCGGGATACTACGCGAAGTTCTTCTACGATCGGTATCTGTAGATCCAGCTCCGCCTTCGCGCAACATGACGATCGGATCGACGCACCGACCGACGAGCGGCACCGTCGCGACTCCGCCTTGATGATACTCGCGGGAGGCTGAAGTGGTTTCAACAAGCGCCGTAGTCGCAGCCTTGGTGGCCCTGGCGACCTTGGTCGAGCCCGCTCTCTCGGTACGACATCCTGGCGCTGCGCCAGCCGAGTCGAACCTGTCAGGGGACTGGATCGCGGCCTCCCAGGACGGCAGCCGCGACATTCTCCTCGATCCCGAGCAGCCGGAGTGGAGCGCCGAGGCGCCGGCCGTGTTTCGGGCCCGATTCACCACCAGCGAAGGTGAGTTCGTCGTTGAGGTGCACCGGGACTGGGCGCCGATCGGCGCCGACCGGTTCTTCAACCTGGTGCGCCTCGGGTTCTACGACGACACACGTGTTTACCGCGTCCGGGCCGGCGTCTTCGCCCAGTTCGGCCTCTCGGGCGACCCGGCGATCAACGCCGTCTGGTACGAGCGCACGATCCCCGACGACCCACCGGGCCGGGAGCACATCCGCGGCCGGGTGTTTTTCGCCATGCGGGGCCCCGACGACCGCACCACCCAGGTGGTCATCAACCTGCGCGACAACCCCGGTTATTACGACCAAGGGTTCGTGCCCTTCGGCGAAGTCATCGCCGGAATGGACGTTATCGACAACCTCTACTCGGGCTACGCCGAGGAAGCGGGCGGCGGCATGCGGGCCGGTAACCAGGGCCGCATTGTCCGCGAGGGCAACCCCCACCTCGACGCCGACTTCCCCCTCCTCGACCGCATTTTTCGCGCCATCATCGAGTAGCCCCACCCACGCCAACGCCCCGAAGGTAGTGGCTGCAAGGCGCCGTAGCCCCACCCGCACCAACGCCCCAAGCGGGAGCGAGAAGGTAGTGGATGCAAGGCGCGCGCCGGAAGGGATGCCGAAGGCGTACGCCCGTACGCCGCAGGCAGCCCGACCAAGCGCACGCAGCAGACGCTGCCTTATCGCTCCCGCCCGAAGATCCCCTTCGGGATCATGGCGTGCACACCAACCTTCTGGTCGACAAGCTGGGTGATACGCAGGTCGATCGCCAGGCTGATCAGACGGTACGCCTCGCCGCGCGATAGCCCGAAGCGGTCGCCGAGGAAGGCGATCGTCTGGTCGATGACAATGCGGGTGGCCTCGGCGAGGTCCTCGTGGAACCCCATCGTGATCCAGTGGGTATCGGTCTCGGCCACCGGCCACTCCAGGCTCATGTCCTTGCGCACCGTCAGGCGGAGGCGCCCACGCAGTGAGGTCTCGATGGCGGTCTGGTCGACTTCGCCATCACCCTGTGCCGCGTGGCCGTCGCCGATCTCGAAGAGCGCACCCGGTACCCAGACAGGGATGTACAGGGTGGTGCCGGCGACGAGCTCCTTGTTGTCGATGTTGCCGGCGTGGATCCACGGCGGCACGCTGCTCCAGCGGCCGGCCTCCGGGGGTGGTGCAACCCCCATGCTGCCGAAAAACGGCCGCAGCGGTATGACGATGCCGGGGGCGAAATCCGCCGTCATGCTATCGCCATCGAGCCAGAACAGGCGCGACCGGTCGGCGCGCTCTGCGGGGCAATTCTCGCGGGCGAACCCGCTGCAGCCGTTGTAGCCGTAGGCGATCGGCAGGTCGATTTCCAGGATGTCGACCTGCAGCACGTCGCCGGGCTCGGCGCCCTCGACGTACACCGGGCCGGTGAGGATGTGTCCGCCCGGCCCGCGGTCCTCCCGCGGCACCTGCTCGTAGATATCGCGTAGTGACTGCTGCACCTGCTCGGGCGGCAGCCCCATCGCCTCGAGACGATTCGGGTTCGATGTCAGCATCGTATCGACATCGATGATGTCCCCCGACGCGATGCGCAGCACCGGCTCCGCTTCCGACCAGTAGTAGCCGAACGCCACCGTCGACGGGCCCGCCTCGAGGCGGTGCGTCTGCTGCGCCGGGGCGCCCCACGCTGACGACGCCAAGCCAACCACTATGCCGGCCGCCAGCATCGCTGCACCGCGCCCGTACGATCGTCGGAATTCTCTCATCGGTCGATCCTCTCGAGTTTCGGCGCGCCCAAGAGCCGGGCGCGCACGGCTTCACGCCGGGCGCTGACGACCCCGCGCGCATACGGAAGCTCTTCAGCGCCCTGCAACATCTCGAACCGTATATCTTGTTGGCACGATCGGACAACGAAGGAGGCGATGTGATCTCTCGAATTCCGGCCACGTCCCTGGCCTTGCTCGCCGCCGCCGGCGCCGAGGACCCGGCCATCTGGGAGCTGCTGGCGGAGAGACGAACCGGGCAAGGACGGCGCGGCACGCGACTTCCGGCGGGGGCGGGCGGCGGGTATTCAAGAGAACCGGAGCGTGCTCGCGACCGCTCGATCCACACGCCCTTCCCACTGAACGGAAAAACCAGCCACTAGGCACGCCAAGCAGGTACGTGGAGGCCGCAGCGGTTAAAATCCGGCGCCATGATCGAAATCGAGAAGTTGGTCAAAAACTACGAGGGCTTCACCGCCGTCGACAAGCTCTCGTTGAGCGTCGCGAAGGGCGAGATCCTCGGCCTGGTCGGTCCCAACGGCGCCGGCAAAACCTCGACGCTGCGGTGTCTGGCCGGCATCATCCCGATGACTTCCGGGCACATTCGGATTTGCGGCCACGACATCGCGAGCGACGGGGTCGAGGCACGTCGCCACCTCGCCTTCGTGCCCGACGAGCCGCACCTCTTCGATCACCTCACCGCCTGGGACCACATGACGCTGTTCGCCCGCATCTTCGGCGTCGCCAACGCCGAGCAACGCGCCACCGAGTTGCTGGAGCAAAACGACCTCGCCGATCAACACCACGCCTTCCCCGGCGAGCTGTCACGCGGTATGAAGCAAAAGCTGATCATCTCCTGCGCCCTGCTGCACGACCCGGAAGCCCTGGTCTTCGATGAGCCGCTCACCGGGCTCGATCCCGGATCGATGCGCCGCACCAAACGCACGATCGTCAAGGTCGCGCAGGCAGGTGCCTCGGTGATCGTATCGTCGCACATGCTTCACCTCGTCGAGGAGATCTGCGACCGGGTGCTGGTGTTGCAGCACGGCAAGAAGATCCTCGAGGGGACCCTCGACGAGATCCGCGCCAGCGTTCCCGACATGTCGGGCGATGCCGATCTCGAGGAGATCTTCCTGCGCGCCACCGGCCAGGATGAGGACGAGTCGTGAGACAGCAGGCCGTGGAGAGCGCGTCATGAGCTCGGCGCTCGTTTACCTGATGACCCGCTCCATACGGGGCAAAATCGTCCGCACCCTCCGCCTGCTGAAGCAGCCCAAGTATCTCGTCGGCGTCGTGGTTTTCATCGCCTGGATGGCCTTCTGGGTGGGCGGTCCGATCTTCTTCGACGACGACCGCGGTGCGTTCAACATCGAGCTGTTCGACGCGGAGCTCATTTTCAGCGCCCTGGGAGACGCCTTGCCGGCGATCCAGTTGGCGATCGCACTGGTCATCGCCCTGCTGATCAGCTTGTGGTGGTTGGTGCCCTGGAGCCGCATGGCGTTGAGCTTCACCGAGGCCGAGATTCACATGCTGGTGCCGCTGCCGATCAAGCGCCGCGATTTGATCCAATACGCCACGTTGAAGAGCCAGCCCGGCATCCTCTTCGGCTGCCTGATGATGACGCTGTTTCTCGGTTCCGGCGGGCCGCTCGACCGCGTTCGCTGGTACGCGTCGTTCTGGCTCGTACTCACGTTGTGGGACCTGCACTCGAAAGGCCGTAGCCTGTGGCTCGAAAAGCAAAAGGAGCTGGCATCCGGACGTCGGTGGCGCAACCGTCTGTTGCTGACCGGGGCCATCCTGATCTACTGGATTCTGCTCGGCGCGGCGCTCAGCAGCCTGCTCGTCGATCTCATGCAGTTGCGCCCGGCACCCGGGCAGGAGGTGCTCGAGTTCCTTCGCGAGACGCTGGTGCGCCTCGCCCCGAACATACAATCGACCCTTCTGGGCTGGCTGCTATTCCCGTTCGTGTTGGTCACCGCGCCGCTGTTCATCACCGCACCGGGCGTCACGCCGGCGATGCAACTCACCGGCGCCATCATGCCGCTCGTCCTCCTGCTCGCCCACAACGAGTGGGTCGTGCGCTCGCAGGCCAAGTTCGAGGAGGCGGCGCTGGCCCACGCCCGTCGCGAAGCGACCAAGAAGGCCTCCGGTTCGCGCTACTGGAAGACGTCGCTGCGCAGCCGGCGGCGCACGCCGTTCGCGCTGCCGCCATCGGGAGCGCCCGAGATGGCGATCCTGTGGAAGAACTCGATGATGGTCACCCGCTTCAGTTACCGGACGTTGGCCGGCTTCGGACTCGCGGTCATCGGCTTCGCGTTCGTGGCTTCTTTCCTGGTGTCACCCTGGTTCCGGGCGGCGCCCTTCCTGATCATCGTCGTCGGCCTCTTTACCATGGTGATCAGCCCGCTCACAGGTGCGCAAAACTACCGCAATGACCTGCGCACCGACCTGCTTCAGGTCGACATGTTGCGCCCCTGGCCACTCGAAGGCTGGAAGCTGTTCGCTGCGCAGGTGGCCGGGCCGACCGTTTTCGCCATCATGTCGGCAGCACTCGGGGCGGGCCTCGTCCTGGCGATGAGCTTGTACATGGCCGTCAACCGGGTCTCTTTCACGGACATCACTTCAGGGGGCGCCAGCGTCTTGCCGGAGAGAGCCTCGGCTGCTCTCGGTGCGCCGGCGGCGCTGATCCTTCCTCTGGTCGTCTGCGGGGCTCTGCCCGTAGTGCTGGCGCTGACCTGCCTGGCGGCCGCCCTCCAAAACCTGCTCGTTTTGGTGTTCCCGGGCTGGATACAACTCGGCAGCAAGAAGCAACAGGGCGCCGCGGCCTTCGGCCAGAACATGATCATGTTCTTCGGGCTCGGTCTGGCGGGCTTGCTCTGCATGGTCCCGGCGTCGCTGTTGATCGCCGTTATTTTGGCCATCCAATGGTTCGCCTTCGGGCTGCCGCTGGTCGCCTGGGAGTTCCCGGTGCTCGGCGTCGTGGCGGCAACGCCGGTGCTTGCCGCGGCCGCCCTGATCGTCCGCGGCGGCGGGCGCGTTTGGGACGACCTGGATCCGTCCCGCGAGGTCCTCGAAGGTAGCGGCTGAACCCGGCGCCGCATCAACGCATGAAGAAGAAGCTCCTCCTGTTCGACATCGACGGCACCCTCCTGACCACCGACGGCGCCGCCGGCTCGAGGAGTGCCGTCCCGACTTCCTGTTCGACTCG
>Ga0114950_10001653_pt1 | contig 16874 bp, 16 predicted proteins | sample N075metaG_FD_83503 | JGI IMG/M metagenome (GOLD analysis project Ga0114950, IMG submission 83503) | Deep subsurface microbial communities from Kermadec Trench to uncover new lineages of life (NeLLi) - N075 metaG | ecosystem: Environmental > Aquatic > Marine > Ocean trench > Sediment | place... | reverse complement strand
TTATGGTCCTTGTCGAAGATTCGATGCTCATTATTAGCATCGTGTGGTTCGTTGGTATTAAAGGTGTAACTTGAAGATACGAAACCATGCACTTCAATATCTTTTAGTAATTGGAGTGATGAACCTGCCTGCGCCGCAGTGGAAACAAACATGAAACATGCAGCCAGTATGGAAATTAACTTAAAGTTTAAATTCATTTCATGTACCTCTTTCGAGAAGATATTGAGGGAAGAACAAGTAAATAATCAGTGTTTTCGGACTTACATTAATCGTTGGCAAGCTATACTTTTTTTATGCCAAAGTCAATGTAAAATTGGGACTTATGGCATTTACGCACCACCCTAAAGGGTGGTGCTAGCGTTATTTTATTACTTAGATACTTAAACCAAATTGTACCCGGTTTCACCATGTTCAGAGGTATCCAGACCCATTTCTTCAGCTTCGTCATCCACCCGAAAACCGATAGTTTTGTCGATCAGGATTATCAATATATAGGTCACAACAAATGAATAAGTTGCCGATGCGGCAATGCCGATAAACTGAATCCACACTTGGTTTAAATTACCAGCAAGCAATCCCGTTCCGCCGACAGTTACGAATAAGCCGGTAGCAATCGCTCCCCATGCGCCGCCAATGGCGTGAATGCCAAACACGTCGAGGGAGTCGTCGTAGCCAATTTTTATTTTCATGACAACAGCAACGTAGCAGATGGCGCCTGCGGCGAACCCGATGACCATTGCCCAAAGGGGTTCCACAAATCCTGCGGCAGGGGTGATAGCAACCAGGCCCGCCACGATACCGGAAGCGGCGCCCAAGGCGCTGGCTTTGCCGGCCTTATAGAATTCCATCGCGATCCAGCCCAAAAGTCCTGCGCCGGTCGCAATTTGTGTGTTGGTAAATGCCAACACCGCAATTTCATTTGCGGCTAGCGCGCTTCCAGCGTTGAATCCGAACCAGCCAAACCAAAGCAGACCTGCTCCTAATAGAGTCAGGGGCAAGGAATGCGGGATCATTAACTTGCCCGGAAAGCCACGGCGTTTCTTAAGGACCAAAGCCGAGGCTAGGGCGGCAACTCCTGAAGAGATGTGAACGACTGTACCCCCGGCAAAGTCCAGTGCGCCTAATTCTCCAAGCCAGCCGCCGCCCCATACCCAGTGACAGATAGGGTCATACACGATTGTTGACCAAACAAATATAAATACGATATAAGCCTTAAATTTGACACGCTCTGCCATACCCCCGCTAATTAAGGCGACAGTGATGATGGCAAACATCAATTGAAACATGCAGAACAGATATTCCGGGATGGTGCCGTTGATAGTGGTGTAATCAATGCCTAGCAATAAAGCTTTATCAAGACCACCGATGAACTTTCCAATATCTGAACCAAATGAAAGAGAATAACCAATGACTACCCACTGTATAGTAATGACTCCTAAGGGGATAAAGCTGTGCATGAGGGTACTCAATACATTTTTTCTTCTAACCATTCCGCCATAAAAAAGCGCCAAACCTGGTAACATGAGCATGACCATAGCGGAAGACACCATGATCCAGGCAGTATCAGCATAATTAATTTTTTGTACTTCCTCGGCGTGTACGATTGAACCAGGAAGTAACAACAATAAAACTAGAAGACCTGTCCATAGCCGTCTACTTTTGGGGAATTTCGTGAAAAGCTTCATCCTGACCTCATTTAAATTTATTACTAAGTGGATTCCAAAAAACTGAATTTTAACAGGCGCACTAATTAGGTGCCTTGACTTGAACTCCTATGTACAGGTTTTCAAGTCCCGTACCAATAACCTTCGGCGCAAGAAAAAAACCTGAATAAAACCTTAAGTGTATAAAAATAAAGGGTTAGGGGAGTCAGAGTTTTCTGCAATACAAAATTTTTGGGGAGGAAATAAAAACTGCTTTGCTCTGTTTGCTAGCACCAGTGAAAATTTTATGCGACAAAATTAATCAGATTTACCTAACTCAAGAAAATGCCGTAAAGAATAAATAGTGTGGGCGGGTGCCGATATGTTAAAAATTCTCGTCAAATTAATGACTGCTTAACCTACATTAGGTTTCGGCCATATAATCTGAGCTTTGCAGTTTTAGTCATAACCTGTTGAAATAAATACAATTTTTTTTTCGCTAAGTGACTTTCTTCGCTTGGCACATTCCTTGCTGTTTAATATTTCTTGTAAAAAATCGTGGATCGCAGGAAAGCGAGCCACGACCTATTTCCACCGGATGGTGTAAGATAAGTGGTACACCATAAATTCAGATACGCACCGTGGTGGAAGAGTGTTAGAGGTATCTACAGTAATAGTAATACTTGCCAAAACCATTAATCATGGACGAAAAACTTAGAAAATTTTTAATATAATAAAGTTATTGTTTATTTATATTTGGAGTATATTTTTAAATATTTAGTTTAGCTAATATCCGTGTCGTAGCATTTTAAATTTGAGTCTCCTGTATAAGGAGGAGGGTGAATGGCAGAAGAAGAACCACTTGAGGACGCAGGGACAGAAGAGGAGGCTCCCCCAAAGAAGTCTCCCATTCTAAAAATTCTCATGATCGTGATTGTGCTCGCGGCCTTAGGGGGTGGAGGTTATTTCGGCTATACAAAATTTATGAAAGTTGAGCCTGCTCCCACTGATGTAATGGAGGAGGGGACTAGTGCAGAAGAAAAAGGGGAAACCGCGCTTGGTGTCATGTTTCCTTTAGATCCATTTTTGGTTAACTTGGCTGGCAGTCAGGGTAAACGGGTCTTAAAGGTGACAATATCGCTAGAGTTGAGTACTCCAGAGCTTCGCGCTGAACTCAATGAAAATCTGCAAAAGGTTGTGGATTCCATCCTGGTCTTATTGAGTAGCAAGACTTTCGAGGATGTGTATTCTGTCCAAGGTAAGTTCAAGTTAAAAGACGAAATCACCACCCGCGTCAATCGGTTTTTGGCTATGGGCCATATCCGGGACGCCTACTTTACGGAATTCATTATTCAATAGTAGGAAAGTGGTATAATAAGCATAATGTTATGGATTTCGCAATGATCCAGTCAATCAAGGGAAAATAAGGCCATGAGCGAAGTATTATCTCAAGGTGAGGTCGATGCACTATTAAGGGGAGTCGATAGCGGTAATGTCGAAACCGAAACCGATCAGCCGGAAGAGGTTTCCGGTGTTGTCCCCTATGATCTTAGTAGCCAGGAAAAAGTGATCCGGGGGCGTCTTCCTACACTGGACATTATCAACCAGATGTTTTCTCGGTTGTTTCGTACTTCTTTTTCCACCATGATGCGAAAACCAGTAGATGTCAACACGGTATCTACTGACTCCCTCAAATTTAGTGATTTTCTCCGTACTCTGCCAGTTCCTTCGAGTCTCCATATTTTTCGGATGGAGCCATTTCGCGGGCATGGATTGTTTGTCGTCGAAAGCCGCTTGGTATTTTCTATCGTTGATACATTTTTTGGTGGCAATGGCTCGCGGGAAGCTAAGATCACTGGCCGTGATTTTAGTTCTATTGAGATTCGTATGACCAAAAACGTGGTGTTGGCGGCTCTGGAAGATTTGGAAAAAGCCTGGAAGCCAGTGCATGCTGTCACCACGACCTACGTAAGGTCGGAGGTCAACCCACAGTTCGCCGCCATTGTTCCACCTACCGACGTTGTACTGGTCATTGTGTTCGATATTGAGGTGGATTCTGTTTCAGGAACGCTCACGATATGTTTCCCTTATAACGCGATGGAGCCCATTCTTCCCAAACTAAAAGCACAATTCCAGAGTGAAGAAATGGAAGTGGACCAGGCTTGGCAGAACCGGTTGAAAACAGAGTTGATTAATACGGAGATAGAAATTGTGGCGGAACTTGGGACCATGATTATGACGCCTAAACAGTTAATTAATATGAAAGTGGGAGACACGCTGTCTCTTGGGAAGGATGTTTCTGATCCGCTTCAATTGAAAATTGCAGGTATTGCAAAATTTAAGGGTTTCCCCGGGACATCAAGGGGAAATAAGGCAATTAAGATAGAAGAAATCATTCGATAAGGAAACCTGTTTATGCAAGAGGATGTAGAAAATCAAACTTCGGAAGAAGCTGAAGGCCAAGACAATGGCGAAGCTGAAGGTGGCATTAGTGATGTTCAGGAAATGGAGGATGGAGAAAGTGCTATTGAAAATAAAAGCCTGGACCTTATTCTTGATATCCCTCTCACCGTTACAGTTGAACTTGGCCGAAGCACAATGTTGATCAATGATCTTCTTCAACTTGGTCAAGGGTCGGTGGTTGAATTGACCAAACTGGTTGGCGAACCTTTGGAGGTTTTGGTCAATCAGAAACTTGTGGCCCGTGGAGAAGTTGTGGTGGTCAACGAAAAGTTTGGTATCCGCTTGACAGATATCATTACGCCGATGGAGCGAGTTCAATCACTGAAATAAATACCTGGTCCAATTCTTACCGACTATTAAGCCCCTTGAAATACCAAGAAATTTTTGACGTTTTGCCAAAACTTCAGACCCCGATTTTCTCCCACGAAATTGTTTTAAAAATTTATTTTCACCCAACCTGCTGTTTTCTATAGTCCAAGAATTAATTCCCTGTCTACGGTATAAGCTTTGCATTTGTACTTCCTGAGTAATGAGTGTGGTTGTTTTTGACGCACCACCACTATCCGCTACCAGGGAGTTCCTGCAGTGCATTCCACAAAAAAAATTCTTCTTACGGCCTTGTTGACATTCACAGTTCTATTGCCTGCTTCAGCTTGGGCTCAGAATGCAAAGTTTAGCCAGTTTAAAAATATCACCTCCGAGTCCAAATCAGACGAGTTAGTACTCCGCTTTGAATTTGATCGCCGATTTGTGGCGCTACCAGAGTCGGTAATTTCCAGGACATCGATTCAATTGGATTTTAATAATGCCTCTATTGTCCCGGCCAAGCGGTTTTTTTATACCAGCGACTCCTTGATTCCCCAGATTTATGTGTATCAACCCATTCAGGGGACGGTGCGGGTTCGCTTGGGTCTGGCAGAAAAAATCGAGGATCTTGCTGGGAGGATGGAGATGACGAGGAAGGGCCGTTTTCTGGAAGTTCGAATCAATAAGGCGAAACCGGTAGCAAAAGAGGTGACCAAGGAAAGTGATATTTTACAGCAACTGCTTTCCCGTGCCAGCAAGGAAGTGGCTCCTCAAAACAATAGAATCCAGCGACCAGCGCCGGTTCAGTCGGTGGCCTTAACTCAAAAAATATCCAAAGAAAAAAAAATAAAGCCAATTCAAAAAGGTGAGTTGCCTAAAAAAGTCACCGGAAAAGGCAAGTCAACAGAGAAGAAGGAGGAGAAAAATAATTCTCTATTTTCACAATCCTTTGATTCGTCCAACCCGAAAACTTTGGAAGTTTTGCCTTCCGGCATAAGGATGGTCACCATGCTGTTCCTGGTGGTTGCCTTCATGCTTTTGTTATTTTATCTGTTTAAAAAGTTTGTATTGAAAAATACTCCGTACGGTGGCAGTGGCAAGCTGGTGCAGGTGTTGGGCACCGGATTTCTAGGGCCACGCAACAATATTGCCCTGGTGGAGGTCGCAGGAGATGTTTTGGTGCTGGGCATATCCAATGACAATATTACCCTGCTCAACCATATTGAGGATGAGGAAAAAATTGCGGATATCAAAAACCGTTCCGGTAAAAACAAGCCTGGGAAAGGCAACCTCGACTCCACGATAAAAAAGGCAATGATCCAATCTCCAAACGCAGAACCTAGAAAACCATTTGTGAATGTTCTCCGGCAATTTGCCAATAAAAAAACATCTAAAGATAAATCTGTGGCGGAAGTCTCCGCGCAAATCCGACGTAACTTGAAAAAAATTCAATCTAAATGAAAACGGTTCGTTTTTTTATAACTATCGTTATTGCTCTGGGAGTTGTCGGGGCAGGAGCGGTATCCGAAAGTTGGGCGCTTTCCATTCCCACTATTCAAATTGGAATGGAAGACTTAAATCAGCCGGAATCGGTTTCCAGCGCCTTGCAGATTCTTGCACTGTTAACCGTTCTAACATTAGCGCCGTCGATTCTGATCATGACAACGTCGTTTTCCCGCATCATCATTGTCCTGTCATTTCTCAGGCAGGCGATGGGAACCCAACAGACACCGCCCACTCAAGTGTTGATCGGGCTGGGATTGTTCCTAACGCTTTTTGTGATGGGGCCTGTCTGGACGGAAATTAATGACAAGGCGTTGCAACCTTATCTCAGCGAAGAGATATCGCAAAGTGAAGCTCTGCTGGAAGCGGAAATACCCATTAAAGAATTTATGTTGAGGCAAACCAGGGAAAAGGATTTGGCTTTGTTTGTCAATTTTATTGATGGTGATCGACCCGAGACTCCGAAGGATGCAAGCATGCAAACCCTGATTCCCGCTTTTATCATCAGCGAACTGAAAACTGCTTTCCAGATAGGATTTTTAATCTACATTCCATTTTTGATTTTGGACATGGTCGTTGCGAGCATTTTGCTTTCCATGGGAATGATGATGCTTCCACCGGTGTTGATTTCTCTGCCCTTTAAATTGATGTTGTTTGTATTGGTGGATGGCTGGCATTTAACAATCGGTTCATTAATAAGAAGTTTTGCTTAACGGGGAAATACCATGACTCAAACATTCATTGTGGATTTTGCCATGGAGAGTATGAAAACCACATTGCTCTTGTCTGCCCCGATGTTGGGGTTCGGACTGATCACCGGTTTGACGGTTTCGATTTTCCAGGCGGTGACCTCTATTCAGGAATTGACCTTGACCTTTATTCCCAAGATTCTTGCGGTATTTTTGGCAATGATTTTGTTTTTCCCCTGGCTTCTGCAGACAATCATTAGCTTTACCGCAAACATTCTCATAAATTTCCCTGAATATATAAAGTAATGGGAGGCCGGAGGCAGGAAGCCGGAGGCCGGTTAAGTCAAGATCCCTTGCTTAAAAAAACCATAAATTTATATTCCACCTTAGTGTTTAGTATCACCAAATAATATTTCTTGCCCATTTTCCACTTTCCTGAATAAACAGATGGACCTTCTGAATCTTAGTCTGGCGGAGTTTGAGACGTTTATGTTCGTCTTTTTTCGAGTCGGAGCAATGATCCTTTTGGTTCCTATTCTCGGAAGCCGCCAGATACCGGCAACAATGAAAGTTGGGCTTGTACTATTTTTGAGCCTGGCGATCTTTCCTGCGGTCATGCACCAGCCGATGCCTCAACCCAGAGGCGTGTATGATCTTGGCATCCATTTGCTGACGGACGCATTGATTGGCGTCGCCATTGGTTTTATTACACGCCTATTATTTGCGGCAGTTCAGGTAGCGGGAACGGTTATCGATTTTCAAATGGGATTTGGAGTGGTGAACGTTATCGATCCACAAACCCAGTCTCAGGTTTCGATTACCGCGCAGTTTCAGAATATCCTCGTGGTTTTGATTTTTCTGGCATCCGATGCCCATCACATTCTTATTCGGGCGGTGAAGGAAAGTTTTTTTCTCATTGATCCTAATACGATTGATTTTGCTCAGTTCACTCCAGAATATATGGTTCACGTTTTTCTAGCGATGTTTGTCGTAGCGGTAAAGATCGCCGCGCCGATCATGGCAATTTTATTTTTCATCAGTGTTGGCTTAGGTTTGGTGGCGCGGACGGTCCCGCAGATGAATGTTTTTATCGTAGGCTTTCCTTTGCAGATTGGTGTCGGATTGTTCATGATTGCCGTATCCATACCGCTATTCAGCCTTATTATTCAAAATGAAATAATGCAACTTCCCGCAAGACTACTGGGTTTGATGCGTAGTTTATGAATTGGCGAGGCCTCGTTGCCTCCCATGTAATTAGGATTCAAAACTTGAGGTGCCTTCTTGGCAGAAGATAACAAAGACCAAAAAACAGAGGAACCGACCTCCAAACGTATTTTAGATACTGAGGAGAAAGGGAACTTTGCCCATAGCCGGGAGATGAACTCTGCCTTTATTTTGCTGTTCGCTATTATTGTTTTTATGATTATGGGACAATATAGCACGACAATTTTGTTGCAGATTTGGTCCCGGCTTTTGTCAGAAATGCATGCGGTGCAACTGACGGAGGAGGGGCTGTTTCGCATTATGGTCTTCACGATGGAAAATACCCTTCTAATCTTGGGACCGATTTTGGTGACGATTATGCTTGCCGGTGTGGTGTCCAATCTGATTCAGACCCGTGGGTTCAAAATTTCTGCCCACCCTTTGAAGCCAAAATTCAACAAGCTTAATCCTATCAAAGGATTTTCTCGTATTTTTTCCAAAAACTCGGTGATGGAGCTATTTAAATCGCTGTTTAAAGTTGCTGTAGTCTCGATGATTTCTTATTTCACTATCAAAGACCATTGGAATGATATTCCAATGTTAATGGGTTTTGGAGTGAGGCAAACGTTAGAATTCATGGGCAATGTGGCGATTGAAATTATGTTCCAAGTTCTTCTGTTTATGATTTTCTTAGCCCTGGTGGATTACGCTTTTCAAAGGTACACCTATTTGGAAAATCTTAAAATGACGAAAGAAGAAGTCAAGGACGAGAGGAAGGAAACGGAAGGCAATCCGCAAATCAAACAGCGCATACGCACGGTCCAGGCGGAAATGGCTAAACGCCGAATGATGTCTGCTGTCCCGGAAGCGGATGTCGTGGTGACTAACCCGACGCACATTGCCATTGCAATCAAATACGACCGCGAAAAATCCTCCGCACCCATGGTAGTCGCCAAAGGTGCTGGCCAGATTGCGCAAAAGATCCGTGAAGTTGCTAGTGACAATCAAGTCCCGATCGTAGAAAATAAACCCTTGGCACAGGTTCTCCACAAAAGTGTCGAGATTGGTCAGCAGATACCAGATAGCCTCTATAAAGCCGTTGCAGAAATCCTTGCTTATGTATACCGTTTGAAAGGAAAAACTACGCTATAACTTTTTGTAGCCGTTGAAAGAAGATTCGTCTCTGGAATGCAGCATTGAAAAGTCATCGGTGAAGCCGTCTTATATTAGAAAGCCTTTTTGTACCCGTTGAAGGGAGAGTTGTTTCTGGAATACAGGATTGAAAAGTCATCGGTGAAGCCGTCTTATATTAGAAAGCCTTTTTGTACCCGTTGAAGGGAGAGTTGTTTCTGGAATACAGGATTGAAAAGTCTTCGGTATAGACCTTGCATTATTCATTGAGGGCGCAAAATTAATGTGTCCCGCGAGGTTGGCAGTACCGCAATTCCATTGAAAATGGATGGAAGTATTTGAAAGATAAAGGATTAAAACTGTCGGTGACATCCGGCAGAGTGTCATTTTTTTGAATGGTCAAGGCCCTTAGCCTATGATCCTCCCAAGCCCTATGTTCAAATCGATTACCGAAAAACCACAGGAAATTGTCGTTGCCGTCGGCATTTTAGTCATCATTGCAGTTATGGTGATGCCTATTCCGCCGATGCTGCTGGATATTTTGCTGTCGTTCAGCATCACTTTTTCGCTGGTTATTCTCATGGTCGCAGTATTCATGTTGCATCCACTTGAGTTCTCGGTTTTTCCCTCGCTGTTGTTGATTGTGACTTTGCTACGGCTTTCCTTAAATGTGGCATCGACCAGGCTTATTCTTCTGCATGGAGGAGATGGTGATGGTGCGGTAGGCGAGGTGATTCAATCATTCGGAACCTTTGTGGTTGGTGGAAACTATGTTGTTGGAACCGTAATCTTCATTATCCTGGTGATGATCAACTTCATCGTCATCACCAAGGGTTCGGTGCGTACTTCCGAGGTGGCGGCGCGTTTTACACTGGATTCCATCCCCGGCAAACAAATGAGTATCGATGCTGATTTAAACGCCGGGATTATCACCGAACAAGACGCCAAGCTTCGTCGGCAAACTCTTGAGAGAGAAGCCGATTTTTACGGATCGATGGATGGAGCAATCAGGTTTGTCCGCGGAGACGCTATTGCCAGCATTCTGATCACGCTGATAAATATTTTGGGAGGATTTGGTATTGGCGTATTCCAAGGCGGAATGGATATCGGAGAGGCGGCGGAAGTTTATACCCTCTTAACTATTGGAGATGGATTGGTTTCGCAGATGCCGGCCCTGATAGTGTCAACTGCGGCAGGTCTGGTGGTGACTCGAGCGGTGTCGGACAAAAGCCTGCCTCTTGAATTGACTGGACAGCTTTTGAATCAGCCTTCGGCTTTTATCATCGCCTCCGTTGCCTTGTTCATCTTTGGAATTATTCCCGGATTGCCGCATTTCCCGTTTTTCCTCTTGTCTTTCCTTTCGGGAATAACCGCATGGTACAAAATAAAAGATAACAATTTAGAAGAAATGAAGGCGATCAAAAAGCGGGAAGAAAAAGCCCTGGCACCGGTTCCGGAGCGAGTCGAATCGATCTTGCCTCTGGACATCATGGAGCTGGAAGTGGGATACGAACTCATCCCATTGGTGGATGCGGATCGTAATGGAGAATTGCTGGAGCGCATCAAATCAATTCGTCGGCAATTTGCACTGGAGATGGGATTTATCGTTCCTCCATTGCACATTCGCGACAACCTGCAACTGAAATCCAGCGATTACGCTATCGTTATCAAAGGCGTTGAAGTGACCAAAGGGTCTGTGATGATGGGACGTCTGCTGGCAATGAATCCTGGAACAGTGGATCGGGAAGTGGATGGCATTCAGACAAAGGAACCGACTTTTGGTTTGCCTGCGGTGTGGATTCCTACCAGCGCTAAACAGGAAGCGCAAATGGCGGGTTACACTGTGGTCGATCCGGCGACTGTGATTACCACCCATATCAAAGAGACGGTGAAGCGTCATGCTCACGAGTTGCTGGGACGCCAGGAAACCCAGGCTCTATTGGATAAATTCAAAGAAACCAATCCTAAAGTGGTGGAAGAATTGATTCCGAATCTGCTAAGCCTCGGTCGTGTGCAAAAAGTGTTGCAGAACTTGCTCAAAGAACAAATATCAATTCGCGATCTGCGGACGATTTTAGAGCAGTTGGCCGATTACGCCCCTTTAACTCAAGACACGGATTTATTGACCGAATATGTGAGGCAATCACTGGCCCGACCCATTACCAAGCTCTATCAGTCGGGGGACGGGTCCTTATCCGTTGTGACCCTGGATCGTAATATGGAGGACATCATTGAAGGCGCTATCCAAAAATCCGAAGCAACTTCCTTTTTAGCTTTAGAACCCAGTATTGCCGAGAAACTGTTGGTTCAGCTGAAGGCAGCCATAGAATCGATCGCCCCATTGTTGGAGACGTCACCCATTTTGCTGGCATCGCCGGTGATTCGTTTGCATCTACGCCGATTCACCGAACGTTTTTTGCCGGATCTGGTCGTTCTGTCGCATAGTGAGATTTTGCCCTCAGTGCAAATCAAAACCTTGAAGGTGGTGAGTTTGAATGCGAATTAAAAAATTCTTTGCTGACAACTATCGCGAAGCCTTGCAACAGGTGAAGCAACAAGTGGGCGAAGATGCACTAATTCTCGACACACGGCCTGTGGAACGGATTCCAGGCAATGAGACAGGTGTCGAAATAATTGTGGCTCTTGAGGATGGGAAGTCTTCTGTTCAGACGAAAACTCCTAAAAATGATTACATCAAGCTCCCTGATGAAAATTTGTTTGACGAGGCGAAAGATTCTCCCCTAAATACGCTTTTTTTAACTCTCTTTAGTCAAACAGAGCGAGGACGAATTTTCGGATTGAAGGATCACCAGATGGAAATTTTTTCGCAATTGGTTGGAAACGGGGTGAACGAAAGGCTTGTCTCCAAAATTTTGCAAAAATCCGAAAAGGAACATCTAAATTTCCCGGCAGGTGCAGAGGTCCAACGGAGCAGGCTCATCGATATGATTAAAAAAGCCATTCAGTGTGCAGGACAAATTGAATTGGTGGAAGGTGCGCCTCGTGTCGTGGCCCTGGTAGGACCCACTGGTGTTGGTAAAACCACGACGATTGCAAAATTGGCGGCCGATTTTGCTTATCGGCAGAATAAAAAAGTCGCGTTGATATCATTAGATGCCTTCAGAGTTGGAGCGATAGACCAATTACGTTTATATGGGGAAATTATGGAAATCCCGGTGGATTTGGCAGGGTGCGTTGATGACTTTGAATCCCTGTTATCACACCATTCAGATAAGGATATTATTTTTGTCGATACGATGGGAAGGTCTCATAAGGACGAAAATTATACAGGCGAATTAAAAAAGTATTTTTCTTTGGCCAAGCATATGCAGAAGCACTTGGTCCTTAGCCTCGCTACAGACGAAAGTTTGTTTGATAAATATTTCCAGCAGTTTTCTTCCTTGGGAATTGATCGGTTGATATTTTCCAAATTGGATGAGGGATTAAAGTTTGGTTCATTGCTAAACTTTTCCCTGCGCACCCGGATTCCGCTTTCGTATTACACTGTTGGACAGCGGGTTCCAGAAGATATTGAAATAGCGAATAAAGATACCTTAATTCGTTTGATTTTTAATTGAATTCAAGATAGATTATGGAGTGAAAATTGAACGATGGCCTGCAAGCAAGAACATTAAAAAGAATAGCACACGAAAGAATGAATGATTCCCCGCTCAGGGTTTTGGCTGTCAGTAGTGGCAAGGGAGGAGTAGGCAAAACCAATGTGGTTGCCAACCTCGCTTACGCTCTTTCCAAAAAAGGAAAAAAAGTCTTGGTAATCGATGCAGACCTCGGTCTGAATAACATCGATATCCTGTTAGGGCTCACCCCCAAATTCCATATTGGTCATGTTCTTTCAGGTGAAAAAACCGTTGACGAAATACTGGTAAAAGGACCTGCTGATATGCGCGTTTTGCCTGCAGGAGACGGTCTTCAGGAGCTGACGCAACTGCCAAACGAGAAAAAAATGCTTCTCATGGATGAGTTGGACCGAGTGAGCAAGGGTTTTGATTTTCTGATTTTTGATACGGGCGCTGGAATTTCTGAAAATGTCACTTATTTTTGTAGTGCCGCCCATGAAATTATTTTGATTGCAACAACGGAGCCCACATCGCTTACGGATGTTTATGCCCTCATTAAGGTCCTGAAAAATAAACACGCACAAAAACACTTTCGTCTCATCATCAATTCGGTAGACTCGGAAAGGGAAGCTCAATCGGTATTTCGCAACCTGACAGCGGTGACGGACAAGTTTTTGAATGGGATTTCGGTAGAATATTTGGGGTATATATTGACTGATGCAAATGTTTCAAAAGCAGTTCGTCAACAAAAAGCGATTCTGGAGGTGTATCCTTACTCCAAGTCCAGCCAGTGTCTGAATGTCTTGGCTGAGAAAATCTTCCACGAGAAAAGGCCTAAAACGGATGATACTGATCGTCCGTTTTTCTGGAGAAGTGCCTTTCATATGCAATGAGCACCACTGTAGTTAAAAAACTTGCCGTATCGTTCGCCCTGATCTCCTTCGGGATTCTATTTTTTGGAAGCATGATTTTCGAATCCCGTCCGTTGACAGCATTTATCAGGGGAGTAGAAGGGGCAGTTCTGTTTGGATCATTGATTTTGGTAGTTGGCTCGTTGATTGCGGATAAACCCGGTCAAAAACATACGATAGCCAAACAGAATGATATGGATGACGACGTGAAATTAGACGATATTCTTTAACCTTGTTGGGCACCTCTATTTATTAGGTTCCACTTACCATTAATCTATGGCAAACAAACCCCAAACAGCTGAACCTGTAGTGATCAGTCCGGAAAACCGGGATGAAGTCATCAAAGAATACGGGCCGATGATAAAATATGTGGCGAATCGTATTGCCCTGCGTTTGCCTCCCCACATCGAGGTGGATGATCTGGTCAGCGTCGGGGTGTTGGGCCTGATCGATGCTATTCAAAAATATGATCCCACCCGTGGAGCGAAATTCAAAACTTATGCTGAGTTCCGGGTTCGTGGCGCGATACTGGATGAGTTACGGTCCATGGATTGGGTGCCTCGTTCTGTAAGGCAAAAAGCCGCCTTGATGGATGCCGCTGTGCAAAAACTGCAAGCAAAGTTGGGTAGGCCTCCAGAAGACGATGAAATTGCCGAGGCGATGGGGCTGTCGCTGGATGATTTTTTTGCCAATCTCAATCAAACCCGAAGTATGCCGGTGCTGAGCCTGGAGGATTTGGGAATTTCCAAGGACACAGGCGAACAGCAGAGCCTTCTGGATTGCCTCGCAGGCAAGGGGGATACGGACCCACAAACGCAACTCCGGCTCAAAGAATTAAAAACTATCATCGCTACAGCCATCGACTCCCTACCTGAAAAAGAGCGGCTGATGATTTCCCTCTACTACTACGAAGAACTCACTATGAAAGAAATCGGGGAAGTTCTCAGTATCACTGAATCCCGAGTTTCGCAGATCCACTCCAAAGCCGTTTTTCGATTGCGTACCAAGCTAAAGGCCATCATCGCCGAAGAGCTTTAAAAGGCTATCCAGCTCAATGGCCTCCTACGAAACGGATCATTTTACACTCTCCTATCAATCATATTAGCCAGACTCCTAGAGTAGAAGGCTAAGGAAGAATATTACAGCCACGCCGTCAAGAATGGTAATATCACTCATATCAGTAGAATTTTATGTGAGAAAATATGTCATCTCCAGAGCCTTACAATAAAGATCAGGAGCTGGATCACTTCACCATTCAAAAAGCGGGAGAAGCGATTTTCTGGCACGGGGAAGACGCGAAGTTTCAACGCGTCAACGAAGCGGCGTGTAGGCATTTGGGTTATTCCGAAAGCGAACTATTGTCTATGACTGTATTCGATATAAATCCAGAGCTGACCCCGGAAATGTATAAGGAGATTTGGCAGAAGGTTCAGTGCGATGGTTCGCTGACAATGGAAGCTCAACACGTGAACCGCAATGGGGAAGTTATTCCTGTAGAAGTGAATTGTAATTTTATCGAGTTTGATGGCAAAGGCTTTTTCTGTAGCTTTGTCCGAGATATTTCCCGCCGAAAAATCCTGGAAAAAAACCTGCGCTTTTCCGATGTAACTATAGAAAAAGCTCCGGATACGGTTTTCTGGGTGGATTCCGAAGCGCGTATTCGTCGGGTAAATAATATCGCCAGTCAGCGGCTGGGTTATACACGTGAAGAGATTTTGTTGATGACGGTATTCGATATCAATCCCGATCTCACTCAGGAAAAATGGCAGGAGTACTGGAGCAGTTTGAAACAAAATAAGGTCCTGACAATAGAGTCCCGGCACAAAAGGAAAGATGGCAGTTTTTTTCCTGTGGAAATTTTGCAGAATTATGTCGAATTCGAAGGAGAAGAGTTCAGTTGCGGTTTTGTGCGGGATATAACAGAGCGAAAACGCGCCGAGGAAAAACTCACTCGGCTCACCATAGAAAAAGACCGCATTGAAAATGAGTTGCGCGTTGCCTCAATGATCCAAAATGAATTTCTCCCAGAAAACCCTCCCAATATTCCGGGTTTTGAGTTTGCCGCAAAAACTATTCCGGCAAGATTTGTGGGAGGAGATTTTTTCGATTTTATACCCTTACCCGAGCAAAAGTTGGGATTGGTCCTGGGCGATGTGGCTGGTAAAGGGGTGTCTGCCGCTTTGCATATGGCCCGGTTGATGAGTGACTTCCGCAATTCTTATCAAGAGTGTTCGGAGCCGTCCAAGGTCCTAAATGCAGTCAATCGCCTTTTGTCTGACCGGGCAAGAAGGGGGATGTTCGCAACAGCCGTTTGTATTTTAGTGGACCTGGAAATGAAAAGTCTGAAAATTGCGAATGCAGGCCATCATCCTATTTTGATATTCAAAGCTGAAAATGGGACCATGGAGACCTCTCATGAGGGAGGAGTTCCCTTGGGAATCATTGCCGATTATGAATATGCAAACGAAGAGGTGAACCTGGCCAGCGGCGATCGGGTGTTGATATTCTCCGATGGTGCGGTGGAAGCGACCAATGAACGTAATGAACAATTTGGATCAAAGCGTCTCAACGATATCTTTGTCCAAGAGGAAAACCCGCCGAGTATATTGATCGAAACCTTACTGGATCGCATCAAAGTCTTTGCAGGAAATGCGGGTCCCCACGATGATGTGACTCTTATGGGTTTTAAGATTTCATAATCCTGTGTGCAAATGAGAGTCATTTTCCGTCCACGATAAATCGAAATCCCCCTCAAAAATAACGACCAATTTTTCAATCCTTTTAAGATTTCTCGCCAGGTTTTGAGGTTCTCCATTTGACGGAATTATTCCGCCATCACGGGAATTATTTTCCTTGCCCAAAACTGGACAAAACCAGGACCCACCGTGGCTATATTATATAGCTATATAAAGGCACAAATTTAGCTTATGGGTCTTTGGTTCTTTCTGTATTTAGTGTAAAATAGATATACATTAAATAACCTTCTTGTTATCCAAAGTAATATATCATTTATCTTGCATTGAAATTTTGGATTTCAACTCTATGAGATATTTGTTTAATGAACCATCCTAAAAATAACTTAAGTGGTTCAAAAAAATATACCGAAGAAAGCTTGGCAGGCCCCTCTACCCCTTTGTCCAGCAGGGAAAATTTCTTTCGTCAGGCTCTGGATACTGCTTTCGATGCCATCATCGCTTTGGATTCCAGTGGAAAAGTAATCTTCTGGAACCAGATGGCGGAAAAATTGTTCGGTTGGGACTCCAGTGAAATATTGGGCAATCAATTGGTAAATTTTATTATTCCCGAAGATCATCGCGAGGCATACGTTCAGGGAATGGAAAAATATTTAGCAACGGGACATGGCCCAGTGTTAAATCAATTGATTGAATTATCTGCCTTGAAAAAAGAAGGAGAAGAGGTCCCCGTAGAATTGTCGATTTCGCCTAC
>Ga0114950_10001651_pt1 | contig 16882 bp, 18 predicted proteins | sample N075metaG_FD_83503 | JGI IMG/M metagenome (GOLD analysis project Ga0114950, IMG submission 83503) | Deep subsurface microbial communities from Kermadec Trench to uncover new lineages of life (NeLLi) - N075 metaG | ecosystem: Environmental > Aquatic > Marine > Ocean trench > Sediment | place... | reverse complement strand
GGATTGAAGATCTCTTCAACCGGTGGCAATTGTTGTTTGGCCTGGCCCATAAGGTGTCTCCTGTGAAGACATAAATGATAGTTGCAAAAAAGTATACTGAAGTGTAACTTTAGCATCAAGTTACCTTTTGTAAATAACGGAGAAAGCTTTGCCTGTTATCGAAATAGGGCGTCGCGAGCGCAAAAAACAGGCTGTACGCGAACGTATCTGCGAAGAAACCCTGATGTTGGTAGCCATCCACGGAATTGAGGGCACTACCATCGATGCTATTTGTGACTGTGCCGACATCGCCAAGAAGACGTTCTACAACTATTACGGTTCCAAGCACGAGTTGATGCTGGATATCTGTCAGTCCCTGCTGATGGAACGTATGGAAGCAACCATCATCAATGCACTGGAAGTAGACCGGGACCTGGGCGCGCAGCTTGACTATATCTTTGAAGAAATTGCTCAGCGCACCCAAAGTGCCGGCGATCTGGAGAGGGGGCTGATTGAATTTATGGTAGGTAACCTGGCTGCCAACCCCGCGGAGGGTGCCGGGCAATTGAGCATGATGAATGACTATTATCAACGTTTGTTTGAACACTACCGCGACGCCCTGCGACCCGGGCTGAGCCCGGAATTTTGCGCCGAGATGACGGTGGGCATGAGTAACGCGGTCACACTCAACTGGTTACATCACAAAGAATACGATGCCGGTGCACGCTACCGGCAATTATCCAACTATCTGCAACAGAGCATGCTTAAAGCAAGCTAAAGAGGTCAATATGCCACGTTACGACAAACCCATTCCCTATGGCTGGTACGCGCTGGAAACTTCCAGCGATCTGAAGGTGGGCGATGTTAAACCGCTGCACTATTTTGGCCAGGACCTGGTGCTGTTTCGCACCGAGTCTGGTCAACCAAGGGTGCTCAAGGCTTACTGTCCGCACCTGGGTGCCCACCTGGGTCATGGTGGTATTGTCGAAGGGGAGAGTATTTCCTGCCCCTTCCATGCCTGGAAATTTGATGGTGATGGATTTTGTACCAATATTCCCTACGCCCAGCGTATTCCACCGAAAATAGATGGCAAGCGGGCTATTGATAGCTACCCCGTGGTCGAGCGCAACCAGATGGTCTTTGCCTGGTACCACCCGCAGGGCGTGGAACCTTTGTTTGAGGTAGAAGAGTTTCCGGAATTACACTCCGATCAATGGACACCGATTGAATCCAATGGCTGGACCATCAACACTATTATCCAGGAGACCGGTGAGAACGCTGCCGATATCGCCCACTTTGTTACCGTGCACGGTTCCCTGGGTATGCCAGACGGGGTGGTGACCCTGGAGGGGCACAAACGTCTGACCATGCTGGAAAGCAGGACTAGCCAGATCGATGAAGATGGGGTGGTACACAGGGATGATACCGAGGGAGAGGATGCCAAACTGGAGTCCTGGAATATCGGGCCGGGCATTACCTACCAGCGTTTCTCACGCATGTTCGACATCGTCATGATGGGTACGGTGACGCCGATTGATGACCAGAGCCTGCACCTGCGCTTTAACTTCAGCTTGCCCAAAGAGCAGACCGAGACGCACAAGCTTTACACCCAGGGCTTCAAGGACGAAATCAAGTACCAGGTGGAGCAGGATATTCCCATCTGGGAAAACAAGGTTTACCTGGATAACCCGGTACTCTGCGACGGCGATGGCCCTATTGCCAAATACCGCAAGTGGTTTCAGCAGTTTTATGCCGATGCTGCCTGACTGAGTTACACTGATGCTTGAAACGTAAACTGCGAAGCCAAGGTGTAGCTATGGATTCAAGACTGTATTTTGTACTCGGTGATCTGGCCAGCAATGTGCTGGTCGGCGCGCTTGTCGGTGCACTGTGCGTGCTGATGGTAGGCGTGGGCTGGAACATGTTCATCGCCATGCTGGTGACCATGGCTGTTGGTATGCTGGTGGGACTGGTTTTGTGGCTTCCCCTGGGCATACTGTTCGGTGCTATGGAGGTGATGTTGCCAACCATGTTTGGCGGCATGCTGAGCGGTATGGTCGTGGGTATGCGCTGCGCCATGATGCCTGTGACCAGCATGGAGGGGGCTGTTATTGGCGGTGTCTGCGGCCTGGTTGCCATCGTGTTTGTCTGGGTACTCAATAATTCGGTGCGGGGCGTGCGTGTCTATTCAACGGAGGGACAGTAGCCATGGATAAAGTAACCCAGGCGAAATGGGATAAGGCGGCCCCGACCTTTGACATCATGGCGGGCAGGGGCGCCGAGCAGCGCTGGCAGCCTTTCAAACAGGAACTGTTTAAGCTCATGAATGGTAAAATTCTGTTCCTGGCACTGGGCACTGGCCTGGATATTCCCACCTTCCCAGCCGGCAAGACCATCACCGCTATAGACATCAGTCCCAAGATGCTGGAACAGGCGCAACCGAGAATTGATGCCTATGACGGTGAGATCAACGCCCAGGTCATGGATGTGCACGACCTGGATTTTGAAGACGACAGTTTCGACCAGATTTTTACCTCCTGCACGTTCTGCTCGGTGCCTAACCCGGTGGAGGGTTTGCGGTCTTTGCGGCGTGTACTCAAGCCGGGTGGAGATCTACTCATGTTTGAACACACCGGCTCAAAATACTATCCCTTTAAAATTATGATGGACCTGATGACCCAAATAACCCGCAAAATCGGCCCGGATATGAACCGCGCCACGGTCGCCAACGTGCAGGCGGCAGGGTTTCAAGTCAGGGAAGTGAACAACCTGTTCCTGGATGTGGTGAAAATTATCAAGGCCATCAATCCCGCCTGAAAATCGTGCTTGCCAAAGGGCGATGTAATCGATTACATTAGACCTTCTCAATAACACCTGTAAGCTCGCCACCCGTGAGGTCAGACACCTATGTCTATCTTTACAACGCACAGAAAAGCCCTGGTCTGGGCGATTGCCGTGGCCATCTATCTCAAGTTCCTGCTTATCCCCACCGGCGTGATGTTCTACGAACTACACCACGCCACCGGCATCGACTTCATTTACTGGGGTTATAGCGTATTCAAGGGCGTCGGGTACTACTTTGGTGTTTGGGAATACCAGACCCTTACCTGTGTGCTGGTCGCCGTGGCGATATTTGGTATTGCCGTGCTGCGGGGCAGCCGAACTACTGACGCGAAGGGGGCAGTATGAATCGCCGGGAATTTCTTCAATGTGCCACCTTGCTGATAAGCGGTGTAGGTGCGACCAGGATGGGCTGGGCCCTCAGTGAGGAGCAGCAGGTTTACCTGGCCACTGCGCCAAATTTTACTGATCGGGAAATAGATTACTTTACACCCGCGCAGCGCGAGCTGGTGGCGGCAATTGCCGAGACCATTATTCCGCGCACCGATACCCCGGGCGCTATTGATGCCAACGTGCCGCGCTATATCGAGATCATGGTGGAGCAGTGGCTCAACGATGATGAGCGAGCCATTTTCAATACCGGGCTCTCGCAGTTGCAGGAGCAGACTCAGCAAGAGCTGGGTAGTCCTTTTATACAACTGGATGCACAGGCCCGCACTAAAATCCTCGAGGATCTGGAAGCTCAGGCCAGTGATTCACCCTGGTATGACCTGGGCAATGTGCGCCGTGATTTTATCAGCGATGCGCCCTTTATCTGCCAGGTAAAAGAGCTCACTGTGTGGGGTTTCTTCACGTCCGAGGTGGGCGGCACCGAGGTGTTGCGCAGCAACATTGTGCCCATGCGTTTTGACGGTGATATTCCGCTAAAGCCCGATGACAGTAGCTGGTCCGGACGCGGTATCTAGCCCATTCTTCTGCCCACCCAAGACGGGACTAAAGCAATGAACGAAGTAACTGAATTTGATGCAATTGTGGTGGGCTCCGGTATTACCGGTGGTTGGGCCGCCAAAGAGCTTACCGAAAAAGGTCTAAAAGTGCTGGTACTGGAGCGTGGTCGAGAAATTCGCCACGGGGTGGACTACTACGGTGAACACGCACCTGACTGGAAGCTGCCCTACCAGGGCAAGCCTCCCCGCGAACTGTACAAAGAGGAGTATCACGTACAGAGCACGAGCTATGCGTTCAGCGAAGCCAATCGCCATATGTTCAACAACGACAAGGACAACCCCTATATCAGTCATCCCGACAAGCCCTTTCGCTGGATACGTGGCGGCGGTGTCGGTGGCCGTTCGCTGTTGTGGGCCAGGCAATGCTACCGCTGGAGCGAGCAGGATTTCCAGGCCAACAAGCTCGATGGCAATGGCATTCCCTGGCCCATTGGCTACAAAGATGTGGCTCCCTGGTACAGCTATGTAGAAGAGCATATTGGCGTCAGCGGACAGGCCGAGGGCCTGGATGAGTTGCCAGACGGCGAGTTTTTGCCACCCATGGATATGTATGCGCTGGAGAAAACCTTCAAATCCCGGCTGGCGAAAAAGGCTCCCGATGTAACAGTGACCATGGGACGCACGGCGGTACTAACCCAGGATCACAAGGGGCGAGCCGCCTGCCATTACTGTGGGCCCTGCCACAACGGTTGCTCCACCGGTAGTTACTTCAGTTCCCAGAGCTCGACCCTGCCTGCGGCAGTGGCCACCGGCAATATGACACTCCAGGCCAATGCGGTGGTAGAGCGCCTGGTGTATGACCCTGTAACGCAGAAAGTTGCCGCCGTTGAGGTGATAGACAGCCAGACGCGCCAGCGCACCCGCTACAGCGCCAAGCTGTTCTTTATGTGTGCCTCCACCATTGGCAGTACCCAAATACTTCTCAACTCCGTGAGCGAAGCTTTTCCGAATGGCCTGGCCAACCACAGCGGCGCCTTGGGTCACTACCTGATGGATCATCTCAATGTCATCGGTGGGCTGGGAATCTTCCTGGATAATATGGACAGCTACTATTTCGGTAATCGTCCCAATAATATTTATATCCCGCGTTTTCGCAATCTGCCCGGGCGTGACGATGAAAACGACTACGTACGTGGCTTTGGCTACCAGGGCATACCGATACGCTCCGGCTGGAGTATGAATTTCAACAGTAAGGGCTTCGGTGCTGATTTTAAAGACAGCCTGCGCAAACCCGGTTACTGGATGTTCGCGTTGGGCGGTTTTGGCGAATGCCTGCCCTACCGGGACAATCAGATTACCCTGGCCCACAAGCAACCGGATCGCTTCGGTATTCCACAAGCTGCTATTGAATTTGAATGGGGTGCTAATGAGAAGGCAATATGGAAAGACATAATCTGGCAGGGCGATCGCCTGATGAAGGCCGGCGGTGCCATTTACAATATAGACCTGCAGCCGGATGACCCAGAGATGGATGTGGTGGGTGGTGGTGCTATTCATGAAATGGGCACGGCGCGCATGGGCAACGATCCTTCCCAATCCGTACTCAATGGCTTCAACCAGGCCCATGATGTTGCTAACCTGTTTGTCACTGACGGCTCTTGCATGACTTCATCTTCCTGTGTAAACCCATCGCTCACCTATATGGCACTGACCGCCAGGGCCTGTGATTACGCGGTGACACAACTGGCCCAGGGGCAAATATAGGCATGGGCAGGTTGAAGACGGCCGCACTCAGTGTCGCTGGACTATTGCTACTGGTGGCCATCGTTGGGTATTTTTATCTGAAGTCCCTGGGCATCATCCCCAGCAGTATTTATGAGACGGAACCGCCGTTGCTGCCCTCGTTCACCCGGCCCGCGGTACTGGTGCTGAACAAGACCAACGGCTTTATTCACAAGGATGCATTGCCAGCGGCAGATGCGGCGCTTACCGCGATAGCGCAGCAGAATGGCTGGGATATCACTATCACCGACAATGCCGCCAGCCATAATGCTGGCGACTTACAGCGCTTTGAGCTGGTGGTCTGGAACAATGTGTCCGGTGACGTGCTCACCGAATCCCAGCGCGGTGATTTACGGGGGTGGATAGAGGCCGGTGGTGGCTGGCTGGGTATTCACGGCAGCGGCGGTGACCCCGCGTACGACTGGCGCTGGTATGTTGAAACCTTAATTGGCGCGCAGTTTATTGGCCACACCATGAATCCCCAGTTTCAGGATGCGCAGCTGTACTCCACCCATGATGCCACCGCCTACCTGCCAGTACCCTGGTCGGTGGCGCAGGAAGAGTGGTATGCCTTTGACAAGAGCCCTGTGAGTAATGGTTCGGAGATACTGGTCGCTATTGATGAGGATTCGTATATCACCCAAGGTCAGACGTTTTGGGGCGGCGATAGTATGGAGGGAGAGCACCCATTGGTATGGCGCCATGCAGTAGGTAAGGGCCGCGCCTTCTACACAGCAATTGGTCACCAGGGCGCTACCTACCAACTCCCGGAATATCGCCAACTGCTCTCGGACGCCATGCGTTGGGCGATGCAGCAAGAGAACTAACACATGCAGATGGACGCGCTGCTGCGTACCTGGTTACCGGCTATCTCTGGCATGGTTTGCCTGGGTTTTGGTGCTGGGCTGATCGGTATCTATGGATTTTTTGTCGAGCCGCTGTCCGAGGAGTTTGGAGTCGGGGTTGCCACCCTCAATATGGGCCCGGTAGCGCTGTTGCTGGTGCCAGGTTTTGTGGCGCCTTATATCGGCAGGCTGGTAGACCGGCAATCGATCCGTCGCATCATGTTGTGCGGTGCCACTATGGCCATGGCTGCCTTGCTGGCTCTCAGCCTGGCGCCAACTATTCAATGGGTGGCTATAGCCTTCCTGTTCTTTTCGCTGGGGCTGACCTTGTACGGGCCGGTGGTGGTGAATGGCATGCTGGTCAAGATCTATACGGGTAGGGAGGCACGGGCACTGGCGATAGCCGCCATGGGTATCAGCGTGGCAACAGCCATCTTGCCGCCGGTGGTTGGAGTGTTGTTGGCGAATGTCGGCTGGCGTTCAGCGCTGGCGTCGCTGGCTGTGATAGTTTTGATTGCCCTGTGGCTGGCGATCCTGGCGGGCATCCCCAGCCACGTTGAGTCGCCGATTAGTGTTGCCGATGAGCCGCAACAAATTCAGCCGGTCTACGCTAGCCGTAATTTCTGGCTGATCGGCCTGTGTGTTGCACTGGGTTTCAACGTGGCGATTGTGCTGGCCATTTGTTATCCCCTGCACTTTGTCAGCCAGGGGTTTTCGCTGGCACAGGCCGGCTGGTTTCTCTCCATGGCAGGGGTATCCGGGATGGCGGGAAAAACGGTGGTGGCCGTGTTTGCCGATGGGCTGCGCCGCCATGCCAAGTGGCTGGCCTGTACCCTGTTGACTATGCAAGCCATAGGTTTGTTCTGGTTGCAGGCGGCACAAACCACAGCTCAGGTGGTGCCAATAATATGCATGATGGGCCTGGCCGGGGGTGCTTTTTTGCCCATGCACCCGTATCTTAACAGCCAGTATTTTGACGCTCGCATTATCGGGCGGGTGGGCGGTGCGCAAATGCCTTTATTCTTACCCTTTGGCCTGGTGGGAGCGCCCCTGGCGGGATATTTTTACGATCAGCATGGCAACTACCTGCTGGTACTGTCAGTACTGTCGGCAGTTCTGGTAGTGGCCGCTTTGCTGGCCGCATTGCTACCGTCCGGTCAAGATACCTCCCATTCAACAGGAGCTGGTTGTTAACATGTACAAAGTCGATTTATCCGCACCCCAAAACCGTGTATTTCCCAGGATTTTGCAGCAGCAGGCCCAGCACAATGGTGCCACCGGGTTTCTGTTAACTGACAGGCAACGCATTACCTTTGCCCAGGCCGATGACATTAGCTCGCGCCTTGCCACCGGCCTGCAGTCGCTGGGCGTGGGCCCTGGCGACAGGGTGTGTCTGTACCTGGGTAACTGTCCGGAATTTGTGCTTTTAACGCTGGCCATCAACAAGCTTGGCGCCGTCTGGGTGCCGGTTAATACCGACTACAAGGGTGAGTGGTTACTGGATACGATTGAACGATCCCGTCCTATGATGTTGATCACCGATAGTGGCGTGGTTGATCGCGTGCAAGCCCTGCGTGAGAAACTGGACATCGCCCGGTGGGTGTTACTGGCAGACACTGATGTTGAGGCCGCCGCTGATATGCACAGCTATCACGCGTTGGCCGGGAGTGAGCCGCTGCTGTCGGACTATTCAGAACAGGGTTGCGGTGACACCTGCGCGATTTTGTGGACTTCGGGTACCACCGGAAAATCCAAGGGTGTGATGCAGAATTCCAATGGCTGGATTCGGGCCATCGACCAGGGCGCTTCCCCCATGTTTGCTTCGCAGCCCGGTGACGTCATCTACTGTGCCCTGCCGCTGTTCAATACCGGCGCCTGGATCACGTCTATCTATCGTGCACTGTTAGAGGGGATTCCCTGTGTCATTGAGCCGAAGTTTTCTGTGCATAACTTCTGGCAACGGGTGGCCTTGTTTCGGGCCACCCAGACGTTCCTGATTGGCGCTATGGGCGTGTTCCTGTGGAATGCGCCGGCCCAGGCTGATGACGCAGAAACAAGCTTGCGCACAGCGATGATCGTGCCATTTCCGCCGGATTTGTGGACTGCCTTTGAGCAGCGCTTTGGCCTCAATATCCTCACCGCCGGACTGGGCATGAGTGAGTGTCAGTTGGTTGCCAATCAATTGGGAGCCAGTGCGGAAATTCCGCCCTACGCGCTGGGCTACCCGCCCGAGGATATCGAACTGCGTCTGTGTGATGACGAGGGCAACGAGGTGGCGGTGGGAGAAGCCGGCGAAATGTGCGTGAAACCACTGGTGCCCCATGTGCTGTTTAACGGCTATTTTGACAATGAAGAGGGCACCCGGGCGGCCTTTCGTGGTGACTGGTTTTTAACTGGCGATATGGCGCGCCAGGATCCCGCTACCGGTGCCTTGTTTTTTGTCGATCGCAAAAAAGACGCCGTACGTTTTGCCGGCAGGAATATCTCTACCCTGGAAGTGGAGGGCGTTTTCAGGCGCCATCCGGCGGTGGGTGATGTGGCGGCTTTCGGGATTCCCTCAGCGGAAATAGAAAGTGAAGATGAACTCAAGGTTAACGTGGTGTTAAAAGAGGGGGAGACGGCAACCGCGGAAGATCTTTGCCGTTTCGTCAACGAGAATGCGCCCCATTACTTTGTGCCGCGCTACCTCGAATTTGTGGAGTCCTTGCCCTATACCCCTACCAACAAGGTACAGAAGTACAAGTTGCGCGAACAGGGGGTGCCGGCCTCATGCTGGGATCGCAAAACATCGGGCTTCAAGGTGCAGCGTTAAAGCGATTTACGCCCAGCACCGCCATCCATAGGAACACCAGCAAGAACAGGCCGTTAAGCGCTTGCATGCTGTGTAGGAGCTATCAGGCAGCCTGGTCGGTGCTCTTCACCTCGGGATCAAAGGTAATCTGCATACTCTTGATACCGCTCACCAGGTTGGAGCGCGTGTATTTGATTTCCCCAACCAGCTTGGGATTGCGCAGGCGCGGGATAATCTCCTCAAACATCACTCGCAATTCGAGTCGCGCCAGGTGTGTGCCCAAGCAGAAGTGCTGGCCGATGCCAAAGGCGCGGTGCTGGTTGTAAAGGTCCGGCATGCGTTCGGCGCGGGTCACATCAAACTCCATGGCATCGTCGCCAAATATGGACTCGTCATGGTTTACCGTGTGGTAGTGCATGATGAGTTTGTCGCCCTTCTTCATTTTATGGCCGCTGACTTCCGTATCTTCCATCACGGTGCGACGCATCATGATAAAGGCGGTGTTATAGCGCAGCATTTCTTCGCAGGCATTGGGGATTTTGTCGGGGTTGTCAACCAGGTATTGCAGCTGGTCGGGATGATCCATCAGCAGGCGCATACCGTGGCTGGTAACGGTGCGGGTTGACTCGTTGCCCGCGGCTATCAACATCAGGAAGAACCAGACAAATTCGTCTAGACTCAAGCCCTCTTCACGCTTGGTACCCCTCAGCAGTGCACCGATAATGTTGTCCTTGGGATTTTCGTCATGCTCGGCGGCCAGCTTCATGGCGTATTCGATAACCTTGAAAGAGGCGGCTTCGGCGGCCTCGCGGTCGACAGCCATGTCGCTGTCCTGGTTGAACATCATGGTGTTGGTCCACTCGAAAAAGTCCTTGCGATCTTCTGCTGGAATACCGCACAACTCGAGGATAGCCAGCAGCGGCAATTCAGCCGCTACATCTACCACGAATTCACATTCACCGCGACTGGCAACCGCATCGACAATGTTCTTGGCATGTTCGCGAAAACGCGCCTCGTAGGAATCCACGGCGCGCGGAGTAAAGGTTGCCCGTACGATTTTGCGTGACTTGAGTTGGCGCGGTGGATCCATGTTAATGGTCATATTGCGCTGGATGGCCTCCATATCTTCTTCGCTGAACTCGTCGGCCAGGGCAGAACGGGCCTCACTGGAGAAAAGTAGTGGTTGTTTGGAGATGGTGTCGATTTCGTCCCGACCGGTCACCAACCAGTAGGGTATGCCCATGGTGGGGTCTTCCATCCAGTGAATGGGACCGGATGCGCGAATTTTGGCGAGCTCCTCGTAGGGCATGCCATTGGCGTAGGTATCGGGGTCAATCATGTTTTGGAAATTGGCAAACGGACATTCACTCATAGCACTCGTCTCTAGTTGTATGTGCTAAAAACTATAAACTAATAGTTATTAGTTGGCAACTTAGTCCAGCGTGCCAAAGACCTTGTCGAAGAATAATGTGATGGAGGCGTAATTGCCCTTGTGCATATTCTCGTGATGTACCGCGTGTTTGTCGGTAATCCAGTTAATGGTTTTAAAGGGCCAGTAGGGCAGGTCAACCCGGCAGTGGTTGAGTACGTTCAACTGCGTATAGATGACGAAGCACAGGCCAACGGTGACTACATTAAAGGTGCCCAGCGCCAGTGACAGCAGCGGAATCAGTACCAGGAATAAATTCAGGCCGATAAAGGTTTCCAGGGGGTGTACATAATGCGCGTCAATGTAGGTGGGGTTGCGCGCCTGGTGGTGTACAGCATGCACGCGACGAAAGTAACCCTGGCCGTGAAACAGGAACCGGTGTGTCAGGTAGTAAAAGAAATCGTAGACCATCAGGATGACGACGATGTCCACGGGTGTGCGCCACCAGGGTTGCGGCGTCAGGGTCACACAAAAGGGTGCCACGCAGGCGAAGAAGACAATATTGGATATCAGCCCGACTCTGTGTCCCGACTTGATGATGGTGCGGTATTTGTCCATGTCCAGCTTGGGCTTGTCCAGTACCCGGTTCTTGAGGCGTTCCTGTTCAAAGGCTGGCACCTTGAATGCCAGGAATTTGGCGAACTTTGTGAGTGCTACCACCATCACAAACAGTACCAGGCCAGCTTGCCAGTCGTAGGTCATGAATTTTCCCCGGCTATGTTAATCAGTATGTCGGCCAGTGCACGTGCATCCCTGGCGCCCAGTTGTTGCTGCAAGCTCGCCGCCAGTTTCATTAACTGGCCCGGCCCGGATTTGTTGGTAAAGATACCAGACTCAATCTGCAGTCCTTCATACAGTGCCAGGCAATCTGCCCGAATTTCCCGCAACGGTGTTTGGCCCACTACTTGAGAGAACTCCTCTTCCAGTTCCACAATAGCTACCACTGAATCATCAATTAGCTTTGCTCCTGCAACAGTAAGCTTTAGCAATACCTGGCGACCGTCCACGATGTCTGTTTCCCGGTACAGGTAACCCTGCGCTTCAAGCTCATGGGCGATGAAACCGATGGCCTGTTTGCTCACTTCGTTGATGCGGGCCATTTGCTGAATTCTGCCGCCGTCCGGCCCCATGAAAATGAGTACCTGCGCGAAGGACAGTTTGAGGCTGGGGTGGCCGCGACGACGAGTCAATTCCATCAGGCGCTGCATCGTATAGTCGCTTATGCGGGGCAGTAACCAACCCAGCGCTGTGGCCTGTTGCGGATAAGCGGGTTTTACCAGGTCCAGGGCGGAGTAAAGGGCTGCCAGGTGGTGCGCCAATCGTTTTGTCCTCTGCTTGCCGATTAATGCGGCGAATTCAGCTTCGATTTCTGTCAGTAAATCGCTGCCATCGGCCAGTAATTGTTCGCCAGCCGCGGTCAGCACAACGCGCTTGGCCCGCCCGTCACTGGGGTCTGGTTGTCGCTCCAGGTAACCGGCATTTTCTATCTGGTTGATGGTCTGGTTAACGGCTTGCTTGCTAATGGATAGCTGTTCTGCCAAATCAGTAATACGCGTGCCATGGCCACTTATCAGCGTCATATAGGAGCCGAAATGCAGCTTTAGCCCGCTGTAGCCGCGTTGTTCGATCAGTCGGCGCATCAGCCTTGATTGCAGGTACCTGGCGATCGCCATAAGGTGCCTGGGAAAATTAGCCTGGTAGGTAGGCAGGCTGTTCTCCGCGCTGTTCGGTCTGTGTAGTGTGGCTGGTAAGGCAGTCATGGTGGGTATGTTAGGCAGCTGCTAGATTATAGTCAATTAGATTTGACCTAATAGACAATATGAGTTTATAAAAATAAGCTGCCCGGTCATGCCCGTCTGTACTCCAGCGCACTGGTGGTAAACTGCGGCAACTACTACAATGCCTGCTTTCCTTTATGTGGTGAAATAGAGTGCTGGCGGCCTTAACCGATCGAACTTACATTGTAACCGGCGCTTCCCGGGGCTTCGGCCTGGCCATTACCGAGGCCTTGCTGGAAGCCGGTGCTAATGTGGGTATGATTGCGCGCAATAACGAACATCTGCAGCATACGGTTACCGGGCTTAACACCGACCAAGTGGTCGGTATAGCCGGTGATGTAGCCGATACCGAGCAGATGACCGCAGCCTTTAATCGCATCAAGGATCATTTTGGCGGTCTCAACGGCCTGGTGAACAACGCCGGCTTGGCCAGGCCCGGAGATGTGGAGAATCTGCGTCTGGAAGACGTGCAGTTGCAGATCAATACCAACTTTGTGGGTACCGTTTTTTGCTGCCAGGCTGCGATACCGCTACTGCGCGGACAGGACAACCCACGCATTATCAATATGTCCTCGGCCAGTGCCTGGCACTACGATGAGATGCGCCATCTATCGATCTACGCCGCGACCAAGGCGGCGGTAGAGCGTTTTACCCGCGATTTACACCTGGAGCTACAGGCGCAGGGTATCGGCGTATCCTGCGTCAGGCCCGGTGCTGCTGATACCAGTTTTGCCGATGGCTGGGACGCGGAGCGACTGATGGCAGGCATTGCTGCCTGGCAGGATAGCGGCCCCACTATGAACACGGGCATGACTGTGCGGCAGGTTGCCGATGCCGTACTTTATTGCCTGGCAGCGCCAGCGGGCATGACCATCGACCTGCTGGAAGTGCGCCCCAATACACCCACTGAGAAACTAAAAATATAAGGATAGTGAATGCCGAATATCGTATACATAGAGGCTGATGGCACCCGTCATGAGGTCGAGCTTGAGGAGCAAATGAACCTGATGGAAGGTGCCACCATGAACCTGGTGCCCGGCGTGGAGGGTATGTGTGGTGGCGTGGCGTCCTGTGCAACCTGCCATTGTTATATCGAAGGTGAAATGGCGGAGAAATTGCTTGAACCCAGTCAGCCTGAACTGGATATGTTGGCGACAGCAAAAAGCAGAAAAGAAAGTTCACGCCTGGGTTGCCAGATTTTAGTCACCTGGGAGATGGAGGGTATGGAAGTTCATTTGCCGGAGGAGCAGGGTTCTGTAACAGACGGCTGAGCGCTGGAAGAGTCAGTATCCAGGTAATGATATGAAAATTGGTATGAACCTCTTTCTCTGGTGCGATCGATTCCGGCCAGAGTTTTTCCCACTGTTGGCAGAGCTCAAGGCGGCTGGGTTTGACGGCGTGGAAATACCTGCAGGAGACTACTCAGCGGCAGAGGTAAAGGAAATTCGAGCCGTTTTGAGCGCGGAGGGTTTGGCCTGTACGGTTGCAACCCTGCTTACAGCTGAGCACAACCCCATTTCTGCTGATGCGGCCATTCGCGCGGCCGCGTTAGAGAAAATAACAGCTGATATTGCACTCAGTCATGCGCTGGGGGCGGAGTCCCTGGTGGGCCCTATGCATTCCGGTCACAAGGTATTTCACGGTCGAGGCCCCAATCAACAGGAATTTCAGTACTGTCAGGAATTTTTGCATAGCGTAGGCTCGGAGGCGGCACAAGCAGACGTCGTGCTGGCGGTGGAGCCGCTCAATCGCTTTGAATGCTATTTTCTCAATACTGCTGAACAGGCAGCCAGGCTGATGGATGCTGTGGACCTGCCTGGGGTGGGTGTTCTCTACGATACCCATCATGCCAACATTGAAGAGAATTGTGTATATAATGCGATCTGTGGCCTGGATTCTCGAATCAAGCAGATACATATTAGCGAGAGTCACCGCGGTACTCCGGGAACGGGTACTGTCGATTGGGAAAGCAGCTTCCGAGCCTTAACAAATATGAATTATCAGGGATGGGTAGTGATTGAGGCCTTTGCCAGCGACGTGCCCGGTTTTCCCGATACGGTTAATATCTGGCGCGATTGCTTTGCCAGTAAAACAGAGGTCTATAAGCAGGGCATGGCGTTGATTCGCGCTGGACAGGAAATGCAGCCAGGATGATGTCAGGATTTTACCAGCGAGGATTTACCCTGCTTGAACTGCTGGTGGTTATGGCCATTATCAGCATACTCGCCATGGTCGCCTTGCCAAACTATCAGGATTATATGATCCGTGCCAAGGTGGGCGAAGATTTTGCCACTGCCAGCAAAATACAGCGTTTGGTAGAGGAGTACTACATGGTCACCGGTGTTATGCCGGAAAAAAACGCGCAGCTCGGTCTGGGCAAAGAGAAAACCATTACCGGGAATTGGCTGGAAAAGGTGAAAATTGAGACTAAACCCATGCCTGGCACCATCAAGCTGCATTACGACCACAAGGTTGCCCTGCCGCAGCTGGGTAAGCAGAACGAAATCAAGTTTGTGCCAGAAGTAGTTAATGGCCGTGTGGTCTGGGAATGTAAAAGCGGTAGCATGTACGACAAGTATCGGCCGGCAATCTGTCGCGGGGAATCAAAATACGATGACGGCTAAGCCAACAAGTTACGCTAGTTCAAAATTTTCCAGTTTGGGTGCGGCCATTTCTGCAAGGAAGCGTGAATAATTCCAGGGCCAGCTGGCGGGAATTCCCTGGGCATCCAGGTACCAGCTAGTGCAGCCCCCCGTATACCAGATGGTCTTTTTGGCAGCCTCAATTCGCTCCGCATCAAATTTTTCCAGCGCCTCTTTGCTGGAGCAGACCTCCCTGCATTCCTCGTTGCGCAACTTCTCTATCAGCTGTGCAATGTAGTGCCACTGGTGCTCGGCGATATCTATCAGGGAGAAGTTACCAACGGGACCATTGGGCCCATTGAGCATAAAGAAATTGGGGAAGTCCGGCATGGATATGGCCAGGTAGGCGAGCGGACGTTTTGCCCACAGGGTTTCGAGGTCCATGCCATTGCGGCCAACGATCTGCATGGGGCGCATAAACTGGTCGGTCCGAAAACCCGTGGCGAGCGCAATGACATCCAGTTCGTGTAGCTCACCGTCTTTGATGCGAATCCCTTTGGCCTCGATGCATTCAATATCATCACGTACCAGTTTGGCATCGGTGTGTTGAATGGCCTGGTAGTAATCTGGTGAGAAAATCAGCCGTTTACACAGCGGTTTGTGGTCGGGACGCAGTTGTTCCAGGAGTGCAAGGTCAGGCACGTTGTTCTCGAGATTGTCCAGGCAGACCTGGCGCCACAGTAGCGCATTGTCGCACTCCGGGTCGGTCAGGCACTGGGTATAGATTTCTACATTGGCATTGTAGGTTTCTATGTCCATTTCTCGTGCCAATAGCGCTGGGTCAGCGCGAAAGGCGGCGCGCTGCTCTGCACTGAAATATCCATTCTCCACTGGCATGATCCACTGGGGCGTGCGCACGTAGTGTTCAACCAGCGCCGCTTTGCCAGCCAGGGCTGAAATGATTTGCACGCCGGTTGAGCCCATGCCGATAACACCGACACGTTTGCCTTCCAGCGGCACCGAGTGGTTCCAGCGGGCTGTATGAAAGATTGCTCCCTCGAACTCATCCATGCCGGCAATAGTGGGGATACTGGGGTGATGCAAGACGCCGGTGGCGGCGATAATGATGTCCGCGACATCGCTTTCACCCGTGCTCAGGGTAAGTTGCCAGCGGCCGTCCCTGAATGCGGCGCGTTCGATCTCGGTATTGAACTGAATCAGTTGGTCGATGGCGTATTTTTTTGTGATGCGTTCGAAGTAATCCTGGATTTCGGCGCCCGGGGAGAGGTGGCGAGTCCAGTCCGGGTTGCGCTCGAAGGTGTAGGTGTAATGGTGAGAAGGCACGTCGCAGTGCAAGCCGGGGTAGGTGTTCTCGCGCCAGGTACCACCAATTTTGTCAGCTTTTTCATAAATGACGACATCGGAAATACCGGCTTCCTGTAGTTTGATACCGGCCAGGATGCCCGCCATACCGGCGCCGATAACTATCACTCGCAATTCGCGCATCTATCCTTCCTTGCCGTGAGTTTTGTGTAAGTGCGGTACATTATGCGGTCTCTCACCACTGCAATGCGAGTGCCGCACTGCTCACATAGCATGACAAAAACGATCAGGTAAAGAACTATCTTAAGCGCCGAAATGGGTGCAAGATTACAGCGGCAATGCGCTTTACGCACTAATTCAGCGAATATATGTAGGTATCAATACATGACAATACTGATCAGACCGGATGAGCTGATACAGCCGCCGGAGCGCGGCGCCCTACAACCGCTTGTCGATCTGTTGCTGAACCAACTGCAGGCAGCGGATATTGAGCTGGGATTGCCGGTGCCCAGCAATGCCGACGAATTCGCCAACTGGTATCTCGCTGCCGTGCAGGAACTGGAGCGGGTCGCGTCCCAGGCACTG
>Ga0114950_10001648_pt1 | contig 16888 bp, 12 predicted proteins | sample N075metaG_FD_83503 | JGI IMG/M metagenome (GOLD analysis project Ga0114950, IMG submission 83503) | Deep subsurface microbial communities from Kermadec Trench to uncover new lineages of life (NeLLi) - N075 metaG | ecosystem: Environmental > Aquatic > Marine > Ocean trench > Sediment | place... | reverse complement strand
TCCTGAAATTCTTCCAGAGTGTACTCAGCGGTATCATCCAGAGACCTCACAAGCACCGCTCTCAGATCCATCACATTGACAGCCAGGTCAGCCGGTCTGTCTGCCCAGACACCATTACAAACAACGTGATCCACACTATAAAGACGTGCAACCGGCTCACGTAACGGCCCTGCTGGAATCAGGTGGCCGTTGCCAAGTCCGCGCTGTCCATCGATTACGCATATTTCGATATCCGCGAGCAAATCGGCATGTTGCAGGCCATCGTCAGAAAAGACTATATCTAGATTCATCGCGTTGAGTGTGCTGACTGCATCAAGTCTGCTGGCTGACACCACCACCGGCACTCCGGTACGTTGCGCCAGCAGTACTGGCTCATCACCACACTCAATGGTGTCGCTGTCAGCCTTAACAAGCACTGTTGCCCGGCTTTTTCGGCCATAGCCGGTACTGGCTATTCCGGCTTTGAGGCCCAGTTCGCCGGCAAGCTGAACCAGACGGATGACCAAAGGGGTTTTGCCGCTGCCACCTGCCGTAATATTGCCGACCACGAAGAGTGGTATTCCAGGTGTGCTTTCGATTGACCGGGCCCGCTGTTTTTGTTGGGCGCGAAGATAGGCTGAATGATACAAGGGCTCCAGCATACGCAGATACCAGGGTGGCTGATGTGAGCCGTACCAGTGGCCCAAAAGCCAGTTTTCAATGCTCGTGTGCATCAGCCGTTAAGCCTGGCCCCCGAACTGGGTGTGATACAAACGCGCATAGGATTGACCCAGGGCGAGCAGTTCTTCATGGGTGCCCTGCTCAATGACCCTGCCCTTGCTTAACACAATGACCTGGTCTGCATTTTCAATGGTGGATAAACGATGCGCGATAACCAGGGTGGTGCGATCCTTCATGACTTCCTTGAGCGCATCCTGTATGGCGCGCTCCGACTCGCTGTCCAGCGCTGAAGTGGCCTCATCAAGAATCAATACCGGTGCATCTTTCAGCAATGCCCGGGCAATCGCCAGACGCTGACGCTGACCACCGGATAGCAAGGTACCACTTTCACCCAAACGGGTATCAAGGCCATCGGGGAGCTGTTCAATAAATTCCATCGCATGCGCCGAAGTGGCTGCTCGGACAATGGCATCCCGGTCGGTGCCGGCCAATGCACCATAGGCAATATTTCCGGCTATGGTATCGTTGAATAAAACCACATCCTGGCTCACCAGGGCTATTTGCTGACGCAGGTTTTCCAGCTGATAGTCTGCAAGGTCGCGACCATCAAGCAGAATCTGACCTTTGTTATAACTGTAAAAACGTGGCAGCAAGCCGACCAACGTGGTTTTGCCACTACCGCTGTGACCGACCAGCGCGGTCACGCTGCCGGCAGGAAAACGCAAACTGATATCTTCCAGCACAGCCTGGTGACTGCTGTCATATTGGAAGCTGACATTTTTGAACTCAATTTCACCATTGGCTCGATCAATGGTGAAATTGCCCTCATCTTTTTCTTTATCGGCATCCACAATCGCAAAGATACTCTCCGCGGCCGCAATGCCTTTTTGCATTTGTGCCTGAACGTTGGTCAGTCTCTTAAGCGGTGGGATGGTGGCAACCATGGCAAAGAAAATGGCCGTAAATGTACCTGCAGTGATCTGGTCCAGCATCGCTGGCCGGGTTGCAATCAGCATCAAGGCCACCATCGCCAGACCGGCGGCCAGTTGCACCATGGATGAACTCAGCATATGAATAGCAACCATACGCATCTGTAGTCGGCGGGTTCGTTCATTGACACGTTCAAAGCGGTTTTTTTCGGCTTCCTGGCCAAGAAACACTTTGACCACACGCTGACCGACGACTGCTTCCTCGGTGACATGCGCCACATCACCCATCGAATCCTGGATGTTACGACTTATTTTGCGGAATTTGCGACTGATGATAGTCACCACCACCGCAACCACAGGCACCAGCATCAACAATACCGCCGTTAAACGTACATTGATGCTGAGCATCACGATCACCAGGTAGATCAGCAGCATGATGTCGCGAAACGCGGACGTCACTGCTTTGGTTGCAGCATGGGCAACCTGCTCGCTGTTATACGCCAGCTTTGATATCAGCTGGCCAGCGGAGTTTCGGTCAAAAAATGTCGCCGGCAAATGCAGGTAGGCAGCAAACAATTCCCTGCGCAGGTCCGCAACTACCCGTCTGCCAGTCCATTCCATGCCATAAGCACCGGAGAAATGACCAATGATGCGCAACAGTACAACGCCCAATATACCGACGGCCAGCCACATGCCATATTCGGCATCCTTGGCTACAAACACACGATCAATCAATGGTTCAACAAAGCGAATAAACACAGCCTGCATGGCAGCATCCAGGCTGACGCCCAGTATACCGACGGAAAACATCAACCAATATTTTCTGGTGTAACTCCAGAGGCGTCTGTAAACCGCGCCCGGGGTAATATCGGCCGGGTCAACCATCCTTAAGGAATTCTCTCGGTTGCAATAGACAACCTGGAAAAACCAAGTTGGGCTGTGACATCCATGGCGGTTACCACAAAGTGATGCGGGGTTTCCGCATCCGCCCTCAAGATGATCGGCATACTGCGATCATCACCTGCGGCTTCAATAAATGCCGCCTTCAGGGTTGCGGGCTTGCCATCCACGAGTTGCCGGTCATTGAGGTAATACTGGCCTTTCTGATCAATGACCAACTCAAAGCTAATGGGTTGATCCTCGAGTAATGTGACATTTTTTGCTTCAGGCAGGTCAACCTTGAGCACTGACTGATGCTCAAATGAGGTGCTTACCATAAAAAAAATCAACAGCAAAAACACCACATCTATCAGACCTGTCAGGCTGATTTCGGGGTCTTCAGTGCGTGATCTTTTAAGATTCATGTATTAACTTCCGACGGGCACAAAATCGGCGGGTTGAATATTACCGCGCTCGATGGCATCTATCAGGCTGATGGCTTTTTCTTCCATCGAAATGACGTACTCCGATACGATACCGCGGAAGAAGCGGTAGAAAAAATAACTGGGTATGGCAACGGTTAAGCCTGCCGCTGTGGTTATCAATGCTTCTGAAATACCGCCGGCCAGTACATTGGCGTCTCCAACACCGCTGATCATGATGGCGGAAAACACCTTGATCATACCGATAACCGTACCCAACAGACCCAGCAACGGGGATATCCCTGCAATCGTGCCCAGGGTGTTTAAAAAACGCTCCAGGTCGTGAATGACATGACGGCCGGTATCTTCAACAGCTTCCTTGATCACTTCTCTTGAACGTTTTCTGTTATCCATCGCTGCGGCGAATATCCGTCCCAACGGCGACCCGGCACGCAATTGGCTTAGATGCCGTAAATCCAGCTCATCCCGGGCAGCCCAGTCTTCGACCATCGCGCCAAGCCCTTCAGGTGTTACCTGGCTCTTTCGCAAGGTCCAGAATCGCTCAATAATAATTGCCACCGCCAGGGTTGAACAGAGCAGAATCGGAACCATCAGCCAGCCACCGGCAAGAATAATTTCCAGCACGCAGTTTCACTCCTTTGATTGATGCAGTTCAGAATAATACCCGAAGCACGACCCCGAACCCAACAATATCCTCCGGTAAATTTGTGTGGCCTGTGAATACCCACATCCGCTCAAGGACAGTCGATAGCACCCGGCCACCGCCAGATGGCTGCGCGACTGATGCGGGCTGAGCTCATCTGCAGCTTTTCACTGGTATCAGTTATGATTCTGATACCACCACAATCGGCCGTGTTCAAGGTCCTGATTCCCGCATTGGCGTAACGCTCCAAAACATCTTTACGCGGAAAACCAAAACGATTGTTACTGGCAGCGGAAGTCAAAGCCAAAGCCGGCATTACAGCACTGAGCAGGGCCTCTGAGGACGATGTTGAACTGCCATGATGCGGTACCGTCACAATGGCATGCTCTAACTGACCATGGCTGGCGAGTCGTTGTTCTATAACACGGCTGATATCACCAGTCAGCAACAGACTCAAGCCACTCCCCTTAACACTGATCACACATGAGCTGTCATTGCCCAGATAAGGCAAGCCGCTCGAAGGGTGCAATACACGAAACTGCAAACCACCCCCCAGCCACTCATCAGGCGCTTTGCACGGCACAATATCGATTCTGTGTTCAGGCAAGCTGGCCAGGTATTGAGTGTCAGGATAGGTGGTCATCAATCGCTCCAGTCCACCGGCATGATCGAGATCAGCGTGCGAGACTACAATCAGGTCCGGCGATTTGCCACTGGCTTTGATCATGGGCTGGATGGTTGCGTTGACCAGATCCCATCCATGCTCACCTGAAACACCATTGCCTGGACCGGTGTCGTAAAGCATCAGGTAATCCTCACCGGCCACCAGCACGGCAAGCCCCTGCCCCACATCAAGGAAGTCGATCTGTGTGACCCCGGTACCCGACAAGCTGTTGGGCGGCAGCAACATGGGTATCATCAACAGTAAACCTGAAAACCGAATTGGCAACCCGCGAGGCAGAAACAGGATAATTGCGCCCAGCACCGCCAGCAATGTACCCGCAAATGAAGGTGCATGGGTAGCGCTGAAAACGACCGGTTGCCAATCAGATAATTGCTCCAGCCACAAAAATAGCCAATGCGCTGTATAGGCTGCCGCAGTCAGTAACCACATAGCCAGCGGCCCAGGTAACCACAGTAACAATAATGCCAGCAGAATTAACGGAACGATCACCATGCTCAGCAGCGGGATTGCTATCAGGTTGGCAAGTAAACCCGGCAGACTGGCCTGTTGAAACCAATACATGCCCAATGGTGCCATCACCAATGAAATTCCCGCCTGCGCTAACAGCATTTTCTGCCACACCGGCAGTTTTCCCTGCCTTGGCACAAATAGCAGCATCAATACCGCTACTGCCGCAAACGAAAACCAGAAACCGGCTCGTAAAGGTGCAAAGGGATCGAAGATCAATACCAGTGCCATCGCAATCATCCACGCCAATACCGGGTGAACGGTCCGTCGGCAGAGCATCACCAGTGTGGCGACGCTCAGCATGATCAACGCTCTTTGAGTGGACACTCCAAATGCCGCAAGACCGGCATAAGCCAATGCAGCAAACCAGGCAAACAACCAGGGCATGACGACGGCCAGCCGTTGGCGTAAGCCGAAACCGAAAAACAACAGGGCCAGTCTTCCGAGATAAAATCCCAGGGTCGCAGCCAGACCGATATGTAAGCCGGAAATTGCCAGTAAATGACCCGTTCCAGTGGCAGATAAAATTTCCCTGTCACGGGCGCGCATGCCACGCCGGTCGGCTATTGCAAGAGCCACCAGTGTTCTGAAAGCGGGTAGATGGCCGACTTTTTGCTCGAGTTTTCCGCGCACCAACTCCCGTACATGATTCAGGTCAATGCGCTCAGGACCTGCGAGACGGACATTATCACCCTTTTGCACATATCCAAGGGCTGCAATCCCATCTGCAAAGTACCAGCGTTCAGCGTCCACACCGCTAAAATTGACGCGCGCCCGGGGCGGACGTAACTCCAGTTGCAAACGCCAACGTTCACCTGCCTGCAAGACTGGTAAATCCGGTCTTTCGCCTTTTCCGCGATGTCTTTGCTGATACCAGACCACTCGAATTTTCGACGCAATGGATGAGGTGGCATCATCAGGCAGAAAGGTGAAACGCAACACATCACCCCGCAATTCCGGCAGACTGCCGATAACACCACTGACCGTAAGCAGCAGCTTGCCATCAGGCAAGGGCAGTCTTTGTGCAAGTCGGTGGTTAATTGAATGCGTTGTGATGAGAAATAACGCCGGCAACAGACACCAGACCCTTAACCCCGGTCTCAGTGCCACCACGGCGGTCAGTGCAAGCAAAACCAGCACCAATTCGGTAGGCAATGTAGATGTGAACAGAAACGGAGAAATCGCTCCCGTAATGAGCAGCGCCCAGGCTTTCAATGATCCCCCCCCTTAACAACGCCCCCGATTCAAAAGACTAAAACGGTTTCAGACCCCCCAGATGTAATTCAAAACGCTGCGTCATCCGTGCGGCCAGCCGCATATTGTGGGTGACCAGTATCAGGCTGGTCTTGAGTTCGGTGTTGAGTTCGAGCAGTTGGTCAAACACCTGGTTGGCAATACGCTCGTCCAGATTCCCGGTTGGTTCGTCGCCCAGGATACAACCCGGGTTGCCCACCAGTGCCCTGGCAACCGCTGCCCGTTGGCGCTCGCCACCTGATAACTCACCCGGCTTGTGATCAAGTCGTTGATCAAGACCCACTTTTTTGAGCAATTCTGTCGCGCGCCGTGTAGCTTCCCCGATCGACTCACCACGAATCAACAGTGGCATGGCAACATTTTCCAGAGCGGTAAACTCAGGTAACAAATGGTGAAACTGGTAAATAAACCCAAGACGGGCATTGCGTAAATCACTACGCTGCCGATCGCCCATTTCCCACACGGAATGCCCATCAATCCTGACTTCGCCTTCATCCGGCCGATCCAAACCACCGAGAATATGCAACAAGGTACTTTTGCCTGCGCCCGAAGCGCCGACGATAGCCATCGAAGTCCCCACTGGTACCTGCAAATTGATATCGCTCAGCACCTGTACACGTTTGGGACCCTGGCGGAAACCACGGCTGATACCTTTTGCTTCAATCACCATGCCAGTTTGCTCATTCATAACGCAAAGCCTCCGCAGGATCAGTCTTAGACGCTCTCCAGGCTGGAAACAGAGTTGAAAGCAAAGACATCACCAGTGACATGGCAGCAAATGAAAATACGTCCGAACGGCGCAAATCGGTAGGCAGTTCAGTGATGTAGTAAATATCTGACGGGAATAGCGCAAAGCCAAAAATATGCTCCAGGAACGGCACCACAACGGCAATATTCTGGGCCAGCAGAATACCGCTAATAACACCCATGGCGGTGCCGATGATACCGATCAGACTACCCTGTACAACGAACACCCGCATGATGGTACTGGCATGGGCACCCATGGTTTTGAGAATTGCGATATCGGCTTGTTTATCGGTCACCACCATCACCAGCGTTGAAATGATATTGAATGCAGCAACCGCGATAATCAGCGACAGGATTACCCACATAACGGCCTTTTCAGTACGCACTGCCTGAAACAGGTTGCCGCGTTCCTGGCTCCAGTCCCGGACCCGATAGATACCGTCCAGCTGTTGTGATATCTCACGCGCCACCCACCCGGCCGAATCCAGGTCTTCCAGTTTGAGTCGGATACCACCAATGGAATCCTCCGGCATACGCAACAATCGCGCCGCGTCTTCAATATGAACCATCGCCAGCGAGGAATCATTTTCGTGCTCACCAAACTCAAACATGCCGACCACGGTGAATCGCCGCATCAGCGGGCTGGCACCAAACGGACTGGCTTTCAGTCGCGGTGCAATTATGGTCACCTTGTCACCGAGCCCCACGCGTAATCGCACCGCCAGGCCAATACCAAGAACAATGCTGTATTCACCGCTACGCAGATCATCGATCCTGCCTTCTGCCATATGGCTGCCCACTTCGGACACCAAAACTTCATATGCCGGATCAATGCCACGCACCAGAGCGCCACTGGAACCATTGGCCTGTAACCAGGCACCGACTTCAATATAAGGCGCCGCAGCAACTACATCTGGGCGTTCATTAACACCGGCAATGACCTCACGCCATTGGTCCAACGGTTTGTCAAGAGGTTGGATAGTCGCATGCGAGATCGCCCCTAAAATGCGCGCGCGTAATTCTTTTTCAAAGCCATTCATCACGGATATTACCGTGATCAGGGTCGTTAGCCCCAAGGCAATCCCCAGCATGGAAATCAGGGAAATAAATGAAATAAAGTGATTTTGCCTTTTGGCCCGCAGGTAGCGCAGACCAATAAAGACGGACAATGGATTATACATTTGGGGATTAGACCATATCGTAAATCTGACAACCAGTTGAATTTGCCGAAATGCCTGTAGGTAATTTCCCCGTCACCCCGCCTATCTCCGTCATGCCTCATCCAACCCTTCCAGAACCAGCCTCAGTTCCTCGGGCAACGGCGCACTCACCAATGTCTGTTCACCATCTTTGTTGGTAAACCGGATTTGATGGGCATGCAGAAACATCCGCTTCAGACCTTTTGCCTTCCAGAATCTTTGCTGATCCGCGGTTGAGTAACGAGTATCACCGGCCAAAGACGCGCCAAGATGGGCTGCGTGCACACGAATTTGATGAGTGCGCCCGCTATGCAATTGCGCCTCTGCATAGCTAGAAGAGCCATAATTCTGCAATAAATGAAATGTGGTATGTGCCGCCTTGCCTTCCGGATCCACCCGCATAAAACGCTGCCCTGCCCGTTCAAACTTGCCGATTGGTTCATGGACTTCAATCAGCTCCTGTTTCAGACGGCCATCCATCAGGCACAGATAGCGTTTTTCGATCCGGTTATTTTGAATCTGGGTATTCAGATCCCGCAATGCTCCACCATCAAGGGCCAGCAACAGACAGCCGGAGGTTTCACGATCCAGACGATGAACCAGGTCCAACTTGATGTCAGGCCGCATTTTGCGCACTACATCAATAACACCCCAGGCAAGGCCGCTACCACCATGCACGGCCATCCCGGCAGGTTTGTTGACAACCATGACACCATGGCCCTCATAACAGATGCGATGCTGCAGCAATTCAAAAACTGCCGGCGGAATATCGGTGGCGCTCTTTTCGCGCACTGAAGCCGGTGGAACCCTGACCATATCACCAGCGCTGAGACGGGTTGCCGGTTTTGCACGGCCGCCGTTTATACGTACCTGGCCCTTACGAATAATGCGATAAATGACAGATCTTGGCAGCCCCTTCATCTGCGCCAGTAGAAAATTATCCAGCCGCTGACCATCCCTGTCCGGGGGCACTTCAACGTAACTCACACCGGATCTGACCTTATTCATCGCCAATTAACCCCAACTCATTGATAGAAAATGGAAAGACTGCTATATTGTGCGCTATTGGATTCGCCCTGCCGAATTGTTCTCCGGAACCGCGATAACACTGGTAAGAATTACCTCACCTGATCCGCGTACTGATTGATCGGACAAACAGCTCAGCAACAGTTTACACCTTGTTTCAATGGTGATTAAGCTTGAATTCATCAGTTTTCAGACGGGAAAGCAATCAAAGTCTGATAACGAATTAGACAGATTTTTGATGGCAGACCGACAGTCTGCCTCTAAGGACCAGCCCATTAAATTGGCCTGGCTATGAAAACAATTTTGGTACCCCCGGCAAAGATGCAAGACATTCGCCGGGTCTGCTGAGTGGAAACAGGGAAAACAACAACTTGTACTTCCACCGCCGCCCCGTACCGGGGTGCCTGAGGAATTTAAAATGAAAAGAATGCTGATTAACGCAACTCAGCCAGAAGAGTTGCGTGTAGCAATAGCCGATGGTCAACAACTGTTTGACCTCGATATAGAAGTACCTTCGCAGGAACAAAAGAAATCAAACGTTTACAAAGGCAAGATTACGCGGGTTGAACCGTCGCTGGAAGCCTGTTTTGTTGAATTTGGTTCCAACCGCCACGGCTTTTTGCCGCTCAAGGAAATTTGCGAACGCTGTTACTCGAAAGATGCCCGCAAGAAAGGCGGCAAAATCGCTATCCGTGATGTGGTACACGAAGGGCAGGAAATTGTCGTCCAGGTTGAAAAGGAAGAACGTGGCAACAAGGGCGCCGCCCTTACAACCTACATTTCCCTGGCCGGTCGGTACCTGGTACTGATGCCCACCAACCCGACTGCCGGTGGAGTTTCACGACGAATCACCGGTAATGACCGGGATCATTTACGCGAACAACTACAAAAAGTCATCGCCCCGGACAACGTTGGAATTATCGTTCGAACCGCCGGCGAAGGTCGTGATGCCGAGGAACTGCAGTGGGATCTGGATTACCTGTTGCAATTGTGGACGGCGATTGAGCAAGCTGCCAGTAAGCGTGCTGCACCCTTCCTGATCTACCAGGAAAGCAACCTGTTTATCCGAGCCCTACGCGATCATTTACGTAGCGATATCGGTGAGATATTGATCGACAATGAAGCCGTTTACAACGATGCACGCGAATTTATGCAGCAGGTGATGCCGCATAACCTGAGCAAGTTAAAGCTTTACACCGACCAGGTGCCGCTGTTTAACAGGTACCAGATTGAAACCCAGATTGAATCCGCTTTTGCACGCACCGTGCACCTGCCATCGGGTGGTGCGGTGGTGTTCGACCATACCGAGGCCCTGCTTTCTATTGATATCAACTCGGCCCGCGCGACCAAGGGTTCGGATATCGAGGAGACGGCCTATAACACCAACATGGAATCTGCGCGTGAAATTGCCCGGCAGTTACGCTTGCGCGATCTGGGCGGTCTGATCGTCATTGATTTCATCGATATGGCCAGCCGCAAACATCAACGTGAAGTTGAAGAGTGCTTGCGCAGCTCCATGCAAATCGACAAGGCCCGGGTTCAGATTGGACGTATATCGCGCTTTGGCTTGTTGGAAATGTCGCGTCAGCGGCTGCGTCCGTCGCTGGGCGAGTCCAGCCAGGAAACCTGCCCGCGTTGTGCAGGCCACGGCACGATACGTAGCGTGGAATCGCTGGCATTATCCATTCTTCGACTGGTTGAAGAAGAAGTCATGAAAGACTATACCGGCCAGCTTATCGTGCAGGCGCCAACCGAAGTAATTAACTTCCTGCATAACGAAAAGCGTGCAGCATTGGCTGAGGTTGAAGCACGTCACCGCGTTCCTATCGTCATGCTGGCAAATCAATACCTGGTGACACCGCATTTTGAAATTCTGCGGGTAAGGAAATCAGACGTTTCCGATGAGCCGAGCTACGGCCGCATCAAACAACCCGAAGCACAGGTGGTCGCCAATGAGCGCGCGCAGGCCAGCGCAGTTGCAGCACCGGTTCCCGCTGTCGCTCGTATGACTCCGAACAGACCGGTTCCAACACGATCTGAAGCAAAAACCCCGGGTCTGTTTGCACGTCTGGCAAATATTATTTTTTCATCCTCCAAAGAGGAAGAAAAAAGCAAACCTGCAGCTCGCAGACAGACCAGGAAAAAGACTGCTGGGCAACGTGGCAACCAGCAAAGCAGACGCAGGAGTGCCCAGTCGTCCGCTCAGCAACAACATCGCAGACCAACCAAGAAACATGCAGGCAAGAGTGCTCAATCCAGTGGTCGGCAACAACAGCAACGCACCAGCAAAAAGCGCCCTGTTAAAAATGCCCTGTCGAAGCCTGCACAGGACGGTATTAGCCAACAGCAAAGTAAGCAGAGTAATCGCCAACAACAGCAGTCCAGGCAGAGCTCTTCAGGAAATGCAAATGAAGCCACAGGTTCGGTCACCACAACAGTTCAAAATAGCGCAGCAACTGCAGATGTCGACGGCAACGTAAAACCTGACACAAAAACCAGCACTGGTCGCAAGGGTGGTCGTAGAAGACGTTCACCTTACAAGACAGGTGGTTCCAAGCCGCGTCCGGACCAGACTGACTCACAGGCCAATAAGCCGGCAGAGGCAAAGTCTGCTGATGCCAAACCGGTCAAGACAGACAGCAAACCAGTCGAGGCCAAACGGATCGAAGCAAAACCTGTCGATAAAAAGCCGGTTGAGGTAAAACCAGATGCGACACCAGCTGCAGAGAGCAGGACGGCTGAACCAATGCCAGTTGAAACCAGCAAGTCAAATCAACAGGCTCCGGAGCCCAAGACTGTCGAAAAAACAAGCGCTGCAAAAGCCAAATCAAAAGATGATGCCAAGCCATCAACACCAGGCTCATCAACCGACAAAGCGCCCAAAGCTGAAAGTAAAACGGCAAAACCCGGCAGCCGCCCTGCGCGCAAGAAAAGCACCGCGAAAAAGACCAGTAAAAAAGCCAGCGCCAAACCTGCTGCTGCTAAACGAACTACTGCCAAACCAGCGCCGTCGATCGTGCCGGAAAAAGACTCCAAGGGAATCTACACGCTCAAACCACCGCCATCAGAAAAGACAGCACCCCCCGCATCTGATAGTTGATCGCCCTGTGTGCGACCGGTTAATGCCGGTCGCACTCTAGCAAGAGCCAGCGTCACCAACCGATGGCAGGTGGTATTCAGACTGTTTCCAACAAGCCATACCGCATTGCCATACGCACCAGTTCCACTTCGCTGCGGGCTCCCAACTTACCCAGAATTCTATATTTGTAAGTTGAAACAGTTTTCGGGCTCAAGCACATCATTGAAGCTATATCCGGAATTCGGCGGCCATCGGTTAACTTCAGCATCACCTCCATTTCGCGCGCGGACAAGTCCTCAAATGGTGATGCCTTGTTTCCTGAAAGCATCGCCAATGCGAGCTGTTTGGCCGCTTCGCTGCCAATATAACGCTGCCCGGCAGCAACCACCTTGATCGCCAGCAATAACTCCTCAGAATCACAGTCGCGGGTCAGATACCCACTCGCGCCCGCATCCATCAACCGGGCGGGATAAGGTGGCTTTGCGTGTGCCGCGAGGATGATTATTTTGGCCCTGGAATGGATCCGCTTTAACTTTCGGGTAATTTCAAAACCAGTCAGAATGGGCAAGTTAATACTGAGTAAAATGACATCAGGCTTAAACTTTTTGCAGCAATTGAGTGCTGCATCTCCTGAAGCTGTTTCTACGACTTTGGATATTTCACCGCTTTTGTCAAGAATATGGCGCAATCCCGTTCGCACGAGCGCCTGATCATCGATGATGAGTATTTGAATCATGATTTTCCCCTTGGATAGATTCGTTTTTTTGTTTTCGTTCCCTCGCTTTTGACCCTTTCCCTAATGACCTGCTGTTCATTCTGATCTTGCGAATTAGCAACAGGTGTCTTAACTATAGACACAAGTATTGCGTACGTCGACTATGGATTCAAATTATTGCGAATTCGGGTAAATTGCCTACATCCAATTTGTCAATCGCTTACATAAAAGTCTATTCCAGCGTAACGCCAACTTTAAATTTACGCACCGCAAACCCTTAAGAAACTTCAACTTGAAATACTCTAGCTTTGTGCCATGCTTATAGAACAAGCAAAATCCAGGGGGGATTAATGGTTGAGTCACAATTTTCACCCGAGATAACCGACGACTTCGTACAAATGTACGAGGAAATCCTTGTGCCGGCAATTTACGCACAATGGGCACATCGGGTGGCCGACATTTCCGAGATCGACCTTGGTCACCACGTACTCGATGTTGCCTGTGGAACCGGCTCTCTGACTAAGGCAGCGCAACTGGAAGCCGGTCTGAAGGGTAAGGTTGTCGGGCTGGAAGCCAGTGAAAAGATGCTCTCAATCGCGCAAAAGAAATCACGCGCAATCAAATGGCAGTTGGGGAATACGGAATCCCTGCCATTTGAAAATAACGAATTCGACCGCGTCATTTGCCAGTTCTCGATGATGTTTATCCCCAACCGGGTGGCTACCATCAAGGAAATGATCAGGGTATGTAAACCGGATGGCCAGGTGGTCATCGCAATTTGGGCGCACTTGGATCATGCCAAAGCCTACGGTTCACTGATCAAATTGGCACAGAAATACTTGGGAGCACGGGCTGCAATCAAGTTGGCCGAACCCTGGTCACTTGGCATACCGGGGGTTATGGACAGAATGCTACTGGCCACTGAAATCAATGAATACATTTGCCATGAGCGTCTCGGTGTTACCCGCTTTCCATCATTAAAATCCTTTGTGGATACTCACTTGAAGCTGGTGGGTGAATTTGACGGGCTTGATGGAGAAACGTACGAGCAGCTACTGAACGCCGCTGACGTTGATCTGAGGCAATTCGTGGTGAACGGCGGGCAACTGGTCGCGCAACTTGATGCCAATATTTATACTGTCAAGGGAATAAAATCTCCCTAGAACACCACATTCAGTCTACTCGTATTTTCACCACCGCCCCGCTGCGAATCGAGACAATCATATCCTTTTTCCCCTTACGCTCATAAATCCAGTTGGATACGCTCACCTGCACTGAGTGTCCCCGATCATTTACGGTTTCTTTGCTGCTGTATTTTCTGACCGGGTTCCCGCATTTTTTTATAAGCGCGTTGATTGATTCACCAACTTTTACCAATGACCTGCCGCAACGGAAACTGTCGGCAACTACACTGCCGGAAAGCAGCAGAAATGTAATACCCAGTATTAGTTTGTGCATGACATGCCCCCTTAGTCATTGATGAAACCCATGCTAATGCACTTTGAAAGTTTTGAACATGGGTGACAGGTGTCTATACGCGTAGGACAATGTTGATGTAAGCAGTAGTCGAACACCTGGTGCTACGCAAAGCATCATTTTAAAGGTTGTGGACTTCCGCTCTCGGGCGCGGCTCTATTGCACGATGGCACAAACTGCCGTCACGTCCACGTTGTTCCCTGCCGCAACGTCCTGGCAGCAGTACGTAGTCGTGTCGATCGTGGTGTCCGGGCCGAAGCCCTTAAGCCCACCACCGGCCTTCTCGCACGCTCCTCCCATCATGAACGGATGGGGGACCGGGCATGTAACGCAGATCTGTCCGGAGCCCGAAGCACTTATGGTGATCGTGGCCAGACTCTCCGGGGCGACGTTGGTCAGCGCCGAGCCGTCGCCGGAGAAAGAGGTCGCGTCGATGTTGCCCTCCACGGTGAGCAGTGTGGGAACCCCCTCCGCTGGGGCGGCTGACGATACCGACGCTTCCCACGAGGGGTGAGGCTCAACCTCGACACTGGCCGCGGTAACCCCCTCCGTTTCTGTTTCACCCCGGGTTACGAGGTACTGCCGCATCACCTCAAGAACATTCTCGAACTCCACCTCACTCAGCCCCGAGACTACCTGGAACAGGATCGGCGGCGACCAGTCTGAGGACTCCTCCCGGCCTACCGCCCGCAACGACCAGGCATACTGACCGCCACGTTCCAAACAAGAGTCCAGCGAGGGGGTCCAACCGTTCGCCTTACCGAAAACTGTCTGACGCAGAACCAGCTTCGCTTCCTCATCGCCATTGGTTACGAGGTACACTTCCAGCTCGTATGACTGCGCCCCAGCCACGCCGCCCCAGTTGAAGGTGGGACACCGCAACTCCACCTGGGCTACACCGACTGCACTCCCCGGAGAAACAGCAACCGGTGGCTCCATAGCCCCCACGGCACCGTGAGTGACGAGAGTTATGGCGATTACAAACAGACCGGCCCTGCTTCGCATACCTAGATTCCTCGTTGCTCTATCTGAGCTCAGCTACTGACGATTACTTCATTCAACCGGCGCATCGATAAGGCGACCAGATACGAAAACGTCGACTCTCACAAATTCTCCTTCAGGCGGGCGTACCCCTGGGAAACCAACAACCGTTGTAAGAGATGAATGCATCACAAAATTCAGATTTACTGTCGCCATCCCATCCTTCAAAGACCTGTTCCTTAACTATAGGTGAGAATCCCGATTCTTGCAGATCACACCTCACAGCGCATTGACTCAAATTAGGTGCAGGATGACAGCGAGCTTACGGGCCACGCTGCCAGTTATTCCGACGCGGTAAAGCACTAACGCCAATGCGAAGCACATCACGACTGCGACGAGTGCCAGAAATCCCATGGGGTGAGCTTGGAACATCGCTAAACTATATATTACTCACCAAAACAGTTCATCTTCAGGTCATATCCAGATATAGATGCTAGTCTGATTGAAGACGCTCCCGAGTTCGGCTCCAGACCGATTGCTGCCATTGGGTTTCTGATGGAGTAAATAGCCGCTGGGCGTTTGAAAGCAGTCGTTCACCAAGTGTGAATTTCAATAATTTGAAGGACCGCAAGCGGCCAGAAGCAGCATGTCAAATATGCAATTGAATATCCAAAATCATCGATAGGAGCAAGAAAATCATTTCACTCCCTACATTTGGGAGACCTGTCAAAAACTTGTGTCTAGCGAAGAACATTTTCTCACTAGTCTTTATTATATAGTCGTAATTAGTCGCAATCTAATCATCTGGAGCGCCGGGATCTTTTTCCATCGATGCCAGGTGTTCCTCTATAACTTGCCATAACGGGCCGTCTACCCAGGTGTCATCGAGATAGAACTTTTCGGGTTCTTCTTCTTTTGGGTCTATGATCAGATTGTAGACTGATGGATAGGCAATGTTCTTGACCGCATAGCCCGCATCGAGCTCCTTGAGAAGGATTTTCCAATTGCGCCATTTCGCACCAAATAGGTCGCCGGTGAGATAGATGACCATGGACTCTCGCGCTGATTTCTTCGCCTTACCCATCAGGAAATCAGATTGGTCAACACCATCCAGTATGCGATCTTGCGGGATATCGCCACCGATAAAATTTGCCAATGTGGGAAACAAATCTATTGTGTGTACGATGTCGTTTGACACTTGCCTGGCGGGGATTTTCCCAGGCCAGCGGATCAGAAAAGGTACGCGCAAGGATCCTTCATAGGGAGAAAACATAGTTCCTCGCCAGACTCCGGTGGATCCAAATGATCTTTTAATGCCTTCGCGCCCATTGTCGGAGGTAAAGATAAAAATGGTGTTGTCTTTGAGCCCCAGCTCATCAATCGTATCCAAGAGTTCGCCCACATAGACATCGGTTTGCGCCAGCACGTCAGCAAAACTACCGTTTCCGGTCTTGCCCTTAAAGTCGGGATGGGCATCGACCGGTTCGTGTGTTTGCGTATAGGGGATATAGGCGAAAAAAGGCTTCTTGGTTTTGGCCGAGCGCTTGATGAAATCGATGGCGTGATCGGTGATTTCCCGGTCGATGGTGGCGCGTTTGGCGCGGCCATACACTTCGTGTTTTTTGGGTGTCTCGCCGCGCTTCGACGTCGTGATGTAAGTGAACT
>Ga0114950_10001646_pt1 | contig 16890 bp, 11 predicted proteins | sample N075metaG_FD_83503 | JGI IMG/M metagenome (GOLD analysis project Ga0114950, IMG submission 83503) | Deep subsurface microbial communities from Kermadec Trench to uncover new lineages of life (NeLLi) - N075 metaG | ecosystem: Environmental > Aquatic > Marine > Ocean trench > Sediment | place... | reverse complement strand
TCGTCGAGTCAGGTGTGTTGGCGAGATGGCTGGAAATTCTTTCCGACTTGGGTTGATCCGGGTCGAACGGGCAGTCAAGGAGAGGTTGAGCCTGGCAGAGTCAGAAGGGTTAATGCCCCAGGATCTGATTAATGCTAAACCAGTGGCCGCTGCAGTGAAGGAGTTTTTCGGATCCGCGCAGTTGTCCCAGTTTATGGATCAGAATAATCCGTTGTCGGAAGTGACACATAAACGCCGTATTTCTGCGTTGGGCCCTGGCGGCTTAACCCGGGAACGTGCGGGATTCGAAGTTCGAGATGTTCACCCGACGCACTACGGTCGAGTTTGTCCCATTGAGACTCCTGAAGGACCAAATATTGGTTTGATCAATTCACTGGCAACCTATGCCAAGACGAATTCGTACGGATTTCTCGAAAGCCCCTACCGAAAGGTCATCGATGGCCTGGTGACTGATGATATCGAGTATTTGTCTGCAATTGTTGAGAGCGATTTTGTTATCGCGCAGGCCAGTGCATCCATAGGTGACAATGGCAAACTGGAAGAAGACATGGTTGAAGTTCGCCATCTCGGTGAATTTACAAAGATGCCACGTGAAAGCGTGAATTTTATGGATGTTTCTCCGCAGCAGGTTGTTTCGGTCGCAGCATCGTTGATTCCATTCCTTGAACATGATGATGCAAACAGAGCTTTGATGGGTTCAAATATGCAGCGTCAGGCTGTTCCCACATTGCGTGCTGAAAAGCCCCTTGTCGGTACAGGCATGGAACGAACTGTTGCGCATGATTCAGGCGTCTGTGTTATTGCTAGTCGTGGCGGGGTTATTGAAACTGTCGACGCAGGCCGAATTGTTATTCGTGTCAACGATGCGGAAACAGCTAGTGGTGAAGCAGGTGTCGACATTTACAACCTGACTAAATACACGAGATCGAACCAAAACACATGTATCAATCAAAAGCCGCTTGTCAAAGAAGGTGATGTCGTTGCAGCCAATGATATTTTGGCTGATGGACCTTCAATTGATACAGGGGAGTTGGCGCTGGGTCAGAATATGCGAATCGCATTTATGACCTGGAACGGGTACAACTTTGAGGATTCAATCCTCATCTCTGAAAAAGTGGTCAAGGAAGAACGGTTTACAACCATACATATCCAGGAGCTTACCTGTATCGCCAGGGACACCAAATTAGGATCTGAAGAGATTACCTGTGATATTCCGAATGTAGGCGAAGGTGCTTTAGGTAAACTTGATGAGTCAGGAATTGTCTATATCGGCGCCGAGGTTGAGGCCGGAGACATTCTTGTTGGCAAGGTAACCCCGAAAGGTGAAACCCAGTTAACGCCAGAAGAAAAACTGCTTCGTGCAATTTTTGGTGAGAAAGCCTCTGACGTTAAAGACACTTCTCTCAGAGTGCCAAGTAGTTACAACGGTACCGTCATTGATGTTCGTGTATTCACTCGAGACGGTCTCGAAAAAGATCAGCGCGCCCTTGATATCGAGCGTTATGAGCTCGAGCAGGTTCGTAAGAATATCGAAGAAGAGTTTCGAATAATTGAAACTGCCACATTTGAGCGTCTTGCAGACTCGCTGACTGGCAGGAAGGTGATTGCTGGTCCTGACTTGCAAAAAGGTACCAAGATAACCAAAGATTATCTCGACGCATTGCCTTCAGACGATTGGTTCAAGCTTCGACTCGAAGTCGACAGCTTGAATAAACTGTTGGAGCAGGCGGACAAGAGTATTAAGGAGCGTCGACAGGATCTTGATGAGCAGTTTGCAGAGAGCAAGCGAAAGCTGGAAAGCGGTGATGACCTTGCACCTGGGGTATTGAAGATAGTCAAGGTGCATCTTGCTATCAAACGTCGTATTCAGCCAGGTGACAAAATGGCGGGCCGACATGGTAACAAGGGCGTGATTTCTGTTATCAAACCAGTCGAAGACATGCCATATGATGAAGATGGTGAACCCATTGATATCGTACTGAATCCGCTTGGTGTTCCAAAGCGTATGAATGTTGGCCAGATCCTGGAGACCCATCTTGGATGGGCAGCTGATGGGCTTGGAAAGAAAATAGGCGCGATGCTGGACGTTCAGCGTGAGGTTATAGAGATCAGGAAGTTCCTTGATGAAATTTACAATCGCAGTGGCCGGCATGAGGATCTTGATTCATTTACGGATGCAGAGATCATTGAGTTAGCCAACAATTTACGTGGCGGCGTGCCCATGGCTACCGGTGTATTCGATGGTGCATCTGAGGCTGAAATCAAGAGAATGCTGAAATTGGCCGGACTACCACTTGATGGGCAAACAACGCTCTATGACGGTTGTACGGGCGAGCAGTTCGAACGACCTGTCACGGTAGGTTATATGTACATGCTCAAGCTCAACCACCTGGTCGATGACAAGATGCATGCAAGGTCTACCGGTTCATATAGTCTCGTTACCCAGCAACCCCTGGGCGGTAAAGCCCAGTTTGGTGGCCAGAGATTTGGTGAAATGGAAGTCTGGGCGCTCGAAGCATATGGCGCTGCCTACACCTTGCAGGAAATGCTAACCGTGAAGTCTGATGACGTTCATGGTCGTACCAGGATGTACAAAAACATTGTAGACGGGGATCATAGAATGGAGCCGGGTATGCCCGAGTCATTCAATGTGCTGGTCAAAGAGATCAGGTCCTTGGGAATTGATATCGAATTGGAAAGTGAATAGGTATTTGACGGATACCTGAAAACAAGACAACTGACGATATAGCATTCAAACATTACCTGGGCAATAGAGCCCGGAAAAGGAGAAAGCCTTGAAAGACTTGCTGAACATACTGAAAGCACAAGGGCAATCGGATGAATTTGATTCCTTGAGGATCGGACTAGCATCTCCAGAGATGATTCGTTCATGGTCATACGGTGAGGTGAAGAAGCCTGAAACAATCAATTACAGGACCTTCAAGCCGGAACGCGATGGTCTTTTTTGCGCCAAGATTTTTGGTCCGAATAAAGACTACGAATGTCTGTGTGGTAAATATAAACGCCTGAAACACCGGGGTGTAATCTGTGAGAAGTGCGGAGTTGAAGTCGCACTGGCAAAGGTACGTCGAGAGCGTATGGGCCACATCGAATTGGCTAGCCCTGTTGCTCACATATGGTTCCTTAAGTCTCTGCCCTCCCGAATTGGATTGTTGATGGACATGACACTTCGGGACATTGAACGAGTTCTGTATTTTGAGTCCTTCGTCGTTATTGACCCAGGTTTGACAACGCTTGAAAAAAGACAGCTACTAACTGACGAGCAATATTACGAAGCGCTTGAAGAATTTGGTGACGAGTTTGAGGCCAAGATGGGTGCTGAAGCTATCCAGAATCTGATGATGGATATGGATATCAAAGATGAGATTGCGACGCTAAGGGAAGAGCTGCCTCAGACTAATTCAGAAACGAAAATCAAGAAGCTCACCAAGCGTCTCAAATTGATGGAGGCATTTGTGAAATCGGGTAACAAGCCCGAGTGGATGATATTCACAGTACTCCCGGTATTGCCGCCAGATTTAAGACCACTGGTACCCCTTGAAGGTGGTCGGTTTGCCACTTCAGATCTTAACGATCTGTACCGACGGGTGATCAATAGAAATAACCGTCTGAAAAGACTCCTGGATCTGTCGGCACCGGATATCATTGTTCGAAATGAAAAACGTATGCTGCAGGAAGCTGTGGATGCATTGTTAGATAACGGGCGACGAGGCAGGGCGATAACCGGCACCAACAAGCGGCCATTGAAATCTCTTGCAGATATGATTAAAGGCAAGCAAGGACGTTTTCGTCAGAATCTGCTGGGTAAGCGGGTAGACTATTCCGGGCGATCAGTCATTGTGGTGGGTCCGACACTTCGGCTTCACCAGTGCGGTCTTCCCAAGAAGATGGCGCTGGAATTATTCAAGCCATTCATCTTCGGGAAACTTGAAGCCAAGGGACTTGCGACAACCATTAAAGCCGCAAAGAAGATGGTCGAACGTGAAACGGCAGAAGTCTGGGATATTCTCGCCGATGTCATCCGAGAGCACCCGGTACTGTTAAACCGGGCTCCGACACTTCACCGCCTTGGCATTCAGGCCTTTGAGCCTGTGCTGATTGAAGGTAAGGCTATTCAGTTACATCCACTGGTCTGCACAGCCTATAACGCTGACTTTGATGGTGACCAGATGGCAGTACACGTACCACTGACCCTGGAAGCCCAGCTCGAATCCAGGGCGTTGATGATGTCTACCAACAACGTACTTTCTCCTGCTGACGGTGAACCAATTATTGTTCCATCACAGGACGTTGTGCTGGGAGTCTACTGGATGACTCGTGAGCGAATCAACGATGTTGGTGAAGGCATGATTTTCGCAGACATCGACGAAGCTAACCGTGCATATAAGAGCGGTAGCGTTGGTTTGCAGGCAAAGATCAAAATTCGTATCACTGAGGTGATTAAACAGGATAACGGCGACTTTGAAACAGTGACCAGCATTAAGGACACAACAGCCGGTCGTGCACTTATCTACGAGATAGTGCCTGATGGTATTGCCTTTAAGCACATTAATGGAACCATGGGTAATAAAGATATTTCCAAGCTGATTAACCTCTGCTATCGAACAGTGGGATTGAAGGAAACCGTCATCTTTGCTGACCAGCTCATGTATATGGGATATGAATTCTCAACCCGGTCGGGTTCCTCGATCGGTGTTGAAGATTTCGTTATTCCTTCAGAGAAAGCATCGATCATTGCTGAAGCCGAAGTTGAAATCAGCGAAATTGAATCCCAGTTTGCTTCCGGCCTGGTGACCCAGGGTGAGAAATACAACAAGGTTATCGACATCTGGACGAGGGCAAACGATCTCGTTGGAACAGCAATGATGGATAACTTGTCCACAGAAAAAGTCATCAACAGTGATGGTGATGAAGTGGAACAGGCGTCGTTCAACAGTGTGTGGATGTATTCTGATTCAGGTGCACGGGGCTCCCCCGCACAGATTCGTCAGCTTTCCGGTATGCGTGGATTGATGACCAAGCCTGATGGTTCGATCATTGAGACGCCTATTACCGCGAATTTCAGGGAAGGGCTGTCTGTAATGCAATACTTTATTTCCACTCACGGAGCCCGAAAGGGACTGGCAGATACGGCGCTAAAAACGGCGAACTCTGGTTACCTGACGCGACGCCTCGTTGATGTTGCCCAGGATCTTGTCGTCACAGAAACAGATTGTGGTTCGGAGGACGGCATGCTGATGACTGCAGTCATCGAGGGCGGCGATGTCGTCGAGGCTCTTGGCAGCAGGGTGCTTGGTCGAGTTGTTTCCGAAGATGTATACAACTCAGCTGGTGATGACATCCTAATTCCAAAAGGAACAATGGTCGATGAAAAGTGGATCTCGCTGATTGAAGAAATGAGTGTTGACGAGATCATGGTACGAAGCGCGATATCCTGCGATACACGATATGGTATTTGCAGCATGTGCTATGGTCGGGATCTTGGTCGTGGCCACCTAGTTAATATTGGTGAAGCGGTCGGAGTCATTGCGGCCCAGTCAATCGGTGAGCCTGGAACACAGCTTACGATGCGTACCTTCCATATCGGTGGTGCAGCATCAAGGGCAACCGCTGTTGATAATGTTCAGGTTAAGCATGCAGGTACCATCCGGTTGCACAACCTGAAGACAATCCAAAAAGCCAGCGGCGAGCTGGTTGCAGTATCACGTTCGGGTGAAATTGCTGTCGTCGATGATGAGAGCGGCCGTGAAAGAGAACGATATAAGCTTCCATACGGTGCGATCCTGAAGAAAGGCCATAGTGACCATGTCGAAGCCGGAGAAGTTATTGCTAACTGGGATCCGCACACTCACCCAATTGTTACCGAGGTTGAAGGTAAAGTTGTGTTCGAGTCTATGGAAGAAGGCATCACAATTCGTCGCCAGACTGATGAGCTGACAGGTCTTTCCAGTATTTCCGTGATTGACCCAAAGGATCGCCCGAGTTCTGGTAAGGATGTTCGACCCGCAGTTCGACTGGTTGATGAAGAAGGCAATAATTTACTGCTCGCCGGTACGGATGTACCGGCTCACTATTTCCTCGAAGCGAATGCGATTCTTAACCTGGAAGATGGCGATCATATTGCCGTAGGCGACGTTATTGCGCGTATACCCCAGGAAGGTTCGAAGACTCGTGATATTACCGGTGGCCTGCCAAGGGTAGCGGATCTGTTTGAAGCACGTAAGCCTAAGGAAGCAGCAGTACTGGCTGAAATCAGCGGTACAGTAAGTTTTGGTAAGGAAACCAAGGGCAAACGCCGTCTCGTGATCACGCCGACTGAAGCCGGGATTCTACCGGATGATGAGGATCATTATGAGAAACTCATACCAAAATGGCGCCATATGACGGTATTTGAGGGTGAGCATGTGGAGAAGGGTGAAGTTGTATCTGATGGCCCGGAAGACCCACATGACATTCTCAGGCTGAAGGGTATTAAGCAGCTTGCAAACTACATAACCAAAGAAATCCAGGATGTTTATCGTCTACAGGGAGTTAAGATTAATGACAAGCATATTGAAGTCATTGTTTGCCAGATGCTCCGCAAGATTGATATTAGCGATGCGGGTGAATCGGTAATGATCAAGGGCGAACAAGCGGAATATACTCGCTTCCTTGAAGAAAATGACCGATTAAAGGCCGAGGGCAAGCAAGAGGTGAAAGGAAACAGGGTGCTTCTTGGCATTACCAAAGCAGCACTGGCGACTGAATCCTTTATATCTGCTGCCTCATTCCAGGAAACCACCAGGGTTCTCACCGAGGCTGCAGTGACGGGCAAGCGGGATTATTTGCGTGGACTCAAGGAAAATGTCATTGTTGGCCGCTTGATTCCTGCGGGAACTGGCCTTAAATACCATGAAGACAGGCGCCTCAAGAAGGAAGCTCGAAAGTTAGAAGCAGAGCGGCCAGCACCAACGGTCAGCGATGTTGAGCAGGCATTGAGCGAAGCCCTGAATTCTGAGGTTTCTTAAGGAACCGCCCGGGTCAGCTCAGTAATTGAGAAAGATCGGGCCAGGATAGGCTCTAAGAAATTCGCCCTGGCTTCGAAAGTTGGTTGACTCATCCATGCGAGGTCATTAGAATTCGGCCTCGCTTAACTGCGGGCTCTCTTTTGGGCGCGCTAATAGAAAGATACGTTGGAGTTATAAATTTATGGCAAGAATCAGTCAATTGGTTCGAAAGCCGAGAAAAAGAAAGGTTTCCAAGAGCGATGTACCTGCTTTGCAGGCTTGTCCGCAGAAACGTGGTGTATGTACCCGTGTTTACACGACAACACCCAAGAAGCCAAACTCAGCGCTTAGAAAAGTTTGCCGTGTGCGACTAACGAATGGTTTCGAAGTAACTTCCTATATCGGTGGGGAAGGTCACAATCTGCAGGAACACTCTGTAGTGCTGATTCGCGGTGGTCGAGTAAAAGACCTGCCTGGTGTTCGATACCACACTGTTCGCGGAACACTTGATACCACCGGTGTCGCTGACAGAATGCAGGGACGTTCAAAATACGGTACTAAGCGACCAAAAGCCTAGTAATCAAGAGTTACAAAAATCATGCTGGCTGCTCATTCCTTATATGTGGGATTGCCAGAGTAAGGTCAAGTCTCCCGGTAAAGCGTGTGAGATCTTGAATCACCTGAAGAGAGTAGAAAGATATGCCTAGACGCAGAGTCCCCGCGAAACGGGAAATATTACCTGATCCCAAATATGGTAATCAAACACTAGCCAAATTCATGAATCACGTCATGGTTAGTGGTAAAAAATCAGTAGCTGAAAAGATTGTCTATGGTGCACTGGATAGAATCCAGGAGCGCACCAGCGGCGATCCGATAGAAATATTTGATGCAGCCCTTGAGGCGATCGCACCTTCTGTCGAGGTTAAATCCCGAAGAGTTGGTGGCGCCACTTATCAGGTACCTGTTGAGGTTAGGCCATCACGCCGAACAGCGCTCGCAATGAGATGGTTGGTCGAATCCTCGAGAAAACGTGGTGAAAAATCCATGGCGATGAGGCTTGCAGGCGAATTAATGGATGCCGCAGAAGGTCGCGGTGCAGCTGTCCGAAAGCGTGAAGATACTCATCGAATGGCAGAAGCCAATAGAGCTTTTGCTCACTACAGGTTTTAAGGACTAAAGCTTCTAAGAGTTTCTTAACTGAACAACAAGAAATATCAGACGATGGGAATTACGTCATCGTCTCGTAGAACCAGTCAACCAGCGGGGATTTTAAAGTGTCAAGAACGACTCCCATCTCGAGATACAGAAATATCGGTATCATCGCTCACGTCGATGCGGGCAAGACCACGACGACAGAAAGAATTCTATTCTACACCGGGCTATCCCACAAAATCGGGGAAGTACACGACGGTGCTGCAACGATGGATTGGATGGAGCAGGAACAGGAAAGAGGCATAACAATCACTTCTGCTGCAACAACGACCTTCTGGGCCGGCACTACGCAGCAATATGAGCAGCATCGTATCAACATCATTGATACCCCGGGCCACGTCGACTTTACGATTGAAGTAGAAAGGTCGCTTCGGGTTCTTGATGGAGCCGTTGTTATTTTCTGCGGTACTTCGGGTGTTGAACCCCAGTCAGAGACTGTATGGCGCCAGGCAAACAGGTACGAAGTACCAAGAATAGTCTTCGTTAACAAGATGGACCGTGCCGGTGCTGATTTCATTCGTGTTGTGAACCAGATTGAAGAACGACTTGGTTCGATTACTGTTCCTATACAGCTCGCAGTAGGAGCTGAGGAAAATTTCCGCGGGGTTATTGACCTGGTCAAAATGAAAGCCATTTACTGGGATGGAGATGACATGGGTATGACCTACGAGGAAAAGGATATTCCAGAAGACCTCGTGCCTCTTGCTGAAGAGTACCGCGAAAAGATGATTGAAGCGGCAGCAGAGGCAAATGATGAATACATGGAGAAGTATCTTGAAGATGGCGAGCTAACGAATGAAGAAATCATGCTCGGTCTTCGTGCCAGGACGATAAACAATGAAATTGTTCCTGCACTTTGCGGCTCAGCCTTTAAGAACAAAGGTGTGCAAACCATGTTGGATGCGGTTGTTGATTATCTGCCCGCCCCTGATGAAGTAAAGGCCATTAAGGGATTTCTGGATGATGCTGAAAGTACGGAAGCCGAGCGCAAGGCCAGCGATGATGAACCATTTGCCGCGCTTGCCTTTAAAATCGCGACTGACCCATTCGTCGGTGCCCTGACATTCTTCCGGGTTTATTCAGGCGTATTGAATTCCGGCGACTTCGTCTACAACCCTGTCAAGGGGCGGCGTGAACGCATAGGTCGGATGGTACAAATGCATTCCAATGACCGAACTGAAATCAAAGAGGTTCGGGCGGGCGATATTGCTGCAGCCATTGGCTTAAAGCAGACGACCACCGGAGATACACTCTGTAGTGAAGACGATGTCATCACTCTGGAGCGAATGGAATTCCCTGAGCCTGTCATTCACGTTGCCGTAGAGCCAAAATCAAAAGCAGACCAGGAAAAGATGGGTGTCGCGTTGGGTAAGCTAGCCGCAGAGGATCCGTCTTTCAGTGTCAGAACTGACGAAGAATCTGGGCAGACTATTATTGGCGGGATGGGCGAATTACACCTTGATATTCTGGTTGAAAGGATGAAACGGGAATTTGGTGTTGAGGCTAATATTGGTAAGCCACAGGTGGCCTATAGAGAAACCATCAGAAAATCAGTCAATGCAGAAGGTAAGTTTGTTCGCCAAACGGGTGGTCGTGGTCAGTACGGGCACGTGTGGATCAAGATCGAACCGCTTGAAGGCGCAGATTATGAATTTGTCGATGAGATTGTCGGTGGTGCTGTGCCGAGGGAGTATATCAACGCTGTAAACAAAGGTATTTCGGAACAGATGGCCAATGGTGTTCTTGCGGGATATCCATTGCTGGGTGTCAAGGCGACACTCTATGATGGTTCATACCATGATGTGGACTCAAGTGAAGTCTCGTTCAAAGTCGCGGGTTCAATGGCCATGCGAGCCGGTGCGCTGGAGGCAGACCCTGTATTGCTGGAACCTGTGTTCAAGGTTGAAGTGGTCACTCCGGAAGAATACTACGGAGATATTATCGGTGACCTTAATCGTCGACGTGGAATTGTTCTTGGAATGGAAGACGTTGTAGCCGGCAAGGCAGTACGTGCAGAAGTGCCTCTGTCCGAGATGTTTGGATATGCCACTGATATGCGTTCGGCAACCCAGGGTCGCGCTTCCTTTTCCATGGAATTTGAGAAATACAAGGAAGTACCAGACAGCATCGCTGAGGCCGTTATTAATAAATCAAGCTGAACCCGGTGGCGTCATTTTGATCGCACCCGCGAACGACCAGGAGCAGTCGAAGGAGCTTGGTTACCGGGGCTAGCAATACACTAATCTATTCATTTATCGAGTGAGGTGGGCAATGTCCAAAGAGAAATTTGAGCGGACTAAGCCGCATGTAAATGTAGGCACCATTGGCCATGTTGACCATGGCAAGACGACGTTGACTGCAGCGATCACCAAGGTATGCGCGGAAACCTATGGTAGTGGTGAGTTTCAGGCATTTGATTCAATAGATAATGCGCCGGAAGAGCGAGAGCGTGGTATTACGATTTCAACGTCACACGTTGAGTATGATTCACCGAATCGTCACTACGCCCACGTTGATTGCCCGGGTCACGCTGACTATGTGAAGAATATGATTACCGGCGCGGCGCAGATGGACGGCGCTATCCTGGTGGTATCGGCGGCTGATGGTCCCATGCCCCAGACACGCGAGCACATTCTGCTGTCGAAGCAGGTTGGTGTGCCTTACATCGTTGTTTTCCTGAACAAGGCAGACATGGTTGATGATGATGAATTGGTTGAACTGGTTGAGATGGAAGTGCGTGAACTGCTTGACCAGTATGAATTTCCTGGTGATGACACGCCGATTATTATCGGTAGTGCACTGAAAGCGCTTGAAGGTGATACATCAGAGATTGGTACCCCTTCTGTACTGAAGCTGGTAGAAACCCTGGATTCTTATATTCCAGAGCCAGAACGTGCGATTGACCAGCCATTTTTGATGCCGATTGAGGATGTATTCTCCATTTCGGGTCGAGGCACGGTTGTTACCGGCCGGATTGCCCGTGGCATTGTCAAGGTTGGCGATGAGATTGAGATTGTTGGTATAAAAGATACCGAGAAGACGACTTGTACGGGTGTAGAGATGTTTCGCAAGCTGCTTGATGAGGGTCGGGCAGGTGAGAACGTGGGTGTCTTGTTACGTGGCACGAAACGGGAAGAAGTCGAGCGAGGCCAGGTACTGTCTGCGCCGGGTGCGATCACACCCCATACCAAGTTTGAGGGTGAGGTTTATGTTTTATCGAAAGATGAAGGTGGTCGTCACACACCATTTTTCAAGGGTTATAAGCCACAGTTTTTCTTTGAGACGACTGATGTCACGGGTAGTGTAGAGCTTCCTGAGGGTACCGAGATGGTTATGCCTGGAGATAATGTGCAGATGAAGGTTGAGCTGATTGCACCGATTGCGATGGAAGAAGGCCAGCGATTTGCGATACGCGAGGGCGGCCGGACTGTTGGTGCTGGCGTTGTGACTAAAATCCCATAAGGATTTTAGTCGGACGACTGCTAAAGCAGTCAGATCAGTTTTCAAGGCAGAGATAATTATCGAACCCTATTTTGTGGGAAGAGTTGGAAAGATAGGCCAGTAGCTCAATTGGCAGAGCAGCGGTCTCCAAAACCGCAGGTTGGGGGTTCGATTCCCTCCTGGCCTGCCATGACAACCGGAACCGGCCTACCCTATTTTAGAGTAGGTTTAGAGAAAATAAGTTAAATGATCAAGGCAACAGGCTCCGATCTAATCAGGAAAATGAATGGTTTATTGCTATGAGCACTAAAGCAGAAGAATCAACATATCGACTGGATACCGTGAAATGGCTGCTGATGTTTGCCATTATTGCTGCTGGTATCTACGCTAATACAATGTATGCCGCGGTGACTTTATTATATAGGGCGTTGGTCGGTGTTGTGTTGGCAGGTGTCGTCGTGGCCATTGGTTTGCAGACAGAAAAAGGTAGTGCAGTCTGGGAACTAGCCAAAGAAGCCAGGGTAGAAGTAAGAAAGGTAGTCTGGCCATCCAGGCAGGAAACGACACAAACAACACTAATTGTGGTTGCTGTTGTCATATTCGTGGCACTGATGCTCTGGGGTTTGGATTCTAGCTTGAGCTGGGGAATCCAGGGATTGATCGGATAGCCCCCATGATTGGCGCTATAAACAGCTAGGAGAATTCGTTGAGCAAACGTTGGTATGTAGTTCATGCCTATTCCGGGTACGAGAAGCAGGTAATGCGCGCTATTATAGAGCGTATCGAACTGACGGGCCTGCAAGATTATTTTGGTGAGGTAATTGTCCCGGCTGAAGAAGTTGTTGAGATGCGGGCCGGTAAAAAAAGGCGAAGCGAGCGAAAGTTTTTCCCGGGGTATGTCCTGGTCGAAATGGAACTAACCGATGAAACCTGGCATATGGTCAAAGAGACGCCAAGGGTTATGGGCTTTATTGGCGGCAAGGCAGACAAACCGGCGCCGATATCAGAAAAGGAAGCCGAAACTATTTTACAAAGAGTGCAGGCTGGTACAGAACATGCGATGCCGAAGACCGTGTTTGAACCCGGAGAGCTGGTTCGGGTTGTAGATGGGCCTTTCAATGACTTCAACGGGGTTGTTGAGGAAGTCAATTATGAGAAAAACCGCCTGCATGTAGCAGTGACAATTTTTGGCCGGTCTACTCCGGTTGAATTGGATTTTGCCCAGGTCGAGAAAGGCTAGGCCAAAGAAATACTAATCTAGCAATGGCTTTAGCCGGTCATTGTTATTTATGGGGACCGAGGTTTACCTCGTCCTGAGCGAAGTCGGAGGGTCTCACTGAGAGACAGCGATAGCTTAGAACGAGTTTGCCCGGGCTTGAACCCACCAGGAGAAAAAAATGGCTAAGAAAATTGATGCCTATATTAAACTGCAGGTTCCTGCAGGTCAGGCAAACCCGAGTCCACCAGTTGGTCCTGCTTTAGGTCAGCATGGTGTGAACATCATGGAATTTTGTAAAGTGTTTAACGCCGAGACTCAATCGTTCGAGGCGGGAATGCCAATTCCTGTGGTAGTTACTGTCTATTCGGACAAGAGTTTTACATTCATCAAGAAAACACCACCAGCCAGTGTTCTGCTCCGTAAAGCTGCAGGTATCACCAAAGGTAGTGGCGAGCCGCACGTCAGTAAAGTAGGTAAGGTAAACAGAGCGCAACTGGAAGAAATTGCAACAACCAAGTTACCTGATCTGACCGCCAAGGATATGGATGCAGCAGTACGTACCATTGCAGGCAGTGCGAGAAGTGCGGGTATTGAGACAGAGGGGGTCGTGTAATGGCCAGGTTAAGCAAACGAGTACGTGCATTTAGAGAGAAAATTGAACCAGGAAAACTCTATCCAATTGATGAGGCTGTGACACTGCTCAACGAACTGTCTACAGTTAAATTTTCCGAGTCAATCGATATCAGCATAAACCTTGGGGTTGATCCCAAAAAGTCTGACCAGGTTGTCAGGGGTGCAACCGTCCTGCCCAATGGTACAGGTAAAGATGTTCGCGTTGCAGTATTCGCCCAGGGCGATAAGGCAGACGAGGCGAATGCTGCCGGTGCAGATATCGTTGGTATGGATGATCTTGCCGCTTCCATTAAGGAAGGCAACCTGGATTTTGATGTAGCTATCGCCACACCTGACGCAATGCGAGTTGTTGGACAACTTGGACAGGTGTTGGGTCCGCGTGGACTTATGCCTAACCCAAGATTAGGTACGGTAACCCAGGATGTCGCCCAGGCGGTCAAAAACGCCAAAGCTGGCCAGGTTAGATACAGAACGGATAAGAATGGCATCGTTCATGGGGGAGTAGGAAGGGTTGGATTTGAACCTGCTGCCATCAAAGAAAATATTGAAGCGTTGATAGTAGATTTGAAGAAAGTTAAACCAGCATCTGCCAAAGGGATCTACTTCAAGAAAGTAACACTATCAACCACCATGGGTGCAGGGATATTGATAGACCAGTCTTCGCTGGTCGTTTAACAAAAAGACTTTGGGGCTCCTGGTTAGCTAGTGGAAACCCTCCTTTATTAGGAGATCACTAAACAGCCAGGGCTCGTCAAAGACCGCAGGCCCGGTATCCACTATAGGTGGGTTACTGGTTAATTTATAAGAAGTATGTGGTGGGTTCGCCCAACCACCTCTATTCAAGTAAGCCCGCGCAGACGGTGAACCCGATTCATTTAGCTTGGATCATCGCCGTAAGGACCCCGTCAGGTGCAAGTTGATGGGATACATAACGAGTCGAGGAGTACAAGAAAAGTGCCGATAGGACTTAAAGAAAAACAGGCGATTGTTGCTGAGGTCAATGAAACAGCAAGCAAGGCGCTCTCAGCGGTTATGGCTGACTACCGGGGAGTCTCGGTTGATGACATGACAGCACTCAGGAAAACAGCGCGAGAAGCTGGCGTCCAGGTGAGAGTGATTCGCAACACATTGGCAAAACGAGCATTTGAGGGAACTGAATTTGAGTGCCTGAATGAGGTTTTGCTCGGACCGAATATATTGGCATTTTCCCTTGAAGACCCTGGTGCGGGAGCACGGGTATTTAAGGAATTTGCCAAAGAAAATTCGGAATTTGAGATCAAGGCGTTGAGCGTCGGCGGCAAATTGTTGCCAGCTGAACAAATCGACACGCTGGCGAAATTACCGACACGTGATCAGGCAATTGCGCTGCTTATGGCAGTGATGCTGGCGCCAGTCACTAAACTTGTCCGAACATTGAACGATGTTCCAGGGCAGGTGACTAGAGTAGTTGCAGCCGTCCGTGATCAGAAGCAAGAAGAAGCCTAATAACTTTAAATAGATAGATAATTGGAGAAGACCCCATGTCATTGTCAAAAGATGATATTTTAAATGCAATAGCTGAAATGAGCGTGATGGATGTAGTCGAGCTTGTTGAAGCAATGGAAGAAAAATTTGGTGTGTCTGCAGCTGTTGCTGTAGCTGCTCCTGCCGCGGGCGGTGCAGATGATGCTGGTGCTGCAGCAGAAGAGCAAACTGAATTTGACGTAATCATCACCTCTGCGGGTGAGAAGAAGGTCAACGCGATTAAGGTCGTTCGCTCAATTACTGGACTTGGCTTGAAAGATGCCAAGGCACTGGTTGATGAAGCACCGTCTACCATTAAGGAAGGCGCTAGCAAGGATGAAGCTGAAGACCTCAAAAAGCAGCTTGAAGAAGCTGGTGCAGGTGTAGAGCTTAAGTAATACGGGAATTGACCGTTCTTGGAAATTTCACGGGAGGTTGGTGGCGGAAGTCACCAGCCTTTCTGTGCTTGTCATTTGTAAACACTAAAGTGTTTCAATCATTGATTTAGCCTGGAGGCGTTGATGGCGTATTCATACACAGAGAAGAAGCGTATTCGTAAGGATTTCGGCAAGTTGCCGCAAGTCATGGAAATTCCTTACCTGCTCGCGATTCAAGTGGAGTCGTATAGACAGTTTTTGCAAGATGAGATCGATCCTAAAGATCGAGTTGAAAAAGGCTTGCACGCTGCATTCCAATCAGTATTCCCTATCGCCAGTTATTCTGGCAATGCGGCGCTTGAATACGTCAGCTATCGGCTGGGCAAGCCAGCATTTGAAGTGAAGGAATGTCAACTTCGTAGTGTCACCTACGCGGCACCCCTCAGGGTTAAAGTTAGATTGATTATTTACGATAAAGAATCATCTAATAAGGCGATTAAGGACATCAAGGAACAGGAAGTCTATATGGGCGAAATCCCATTGATGACCGACAACGGGACATTTGTCATCAATGGCATTGAGCGAGTTGTAGTTTCACAGCTACACCGTTCTCCTGGCGTCTTTTTTGATCACGACAAAGGAAAAACGCACTCTTCAGGTAAATTGCTCTATTCCGCACGTGTCATTCCGATGCGTGGCTCATGGCTGGATTTTGAATTTGACCCTAAAGACTGTGTGTTTGTAAGAATAGATAGACGCAGAAAATTACCAGCAACTATTTTGCTACGGGCGCTTGGTTACAGTGCTGAAGAGATTCTGGCTCAGTTCTTTGATACTGACACCTTCCAAATAAGCGAGGAGGGTTATTCATTAGAACTTATTGCAAACAGATTGCGAGGTGAAACCGCCCAGTTCGATATTGTTGGCAAGAAAGGTAAAATCATTGTCGAAGAGGGAACAAGAATCACGGCGCGGCACATCAGTGATATGGACAAGGCAAAGCTGACCCAGCTTGAAGTGCCTGCTGAATATGTATGCGGCCATGTATTGTCCGAAGATATTGTTGACGCAGAAACTGGCGAGATTGTTATTCCTTGCAATACGTCGATCACAGAAGAAACTCTGGAACAACTTCGCGCACTGGAACTGAAAGGCTTTAACACAATTTACACAAACGACCTTGATCACGGTCCATGGATCTCGGACACCCTGACTGTCGACCCAACCACGAATCGCCTTGAGGCGCTGGTTGAGATTTACAGAATGATGCGTCCAGGTGAACCGCCAACCAAGGATGCAGCGGAAGGTTTGTTTACAAACCTGTTCTTCGCGCCGGAACGATATGACCTGACCGAGGTTGGTCGTATGAAGTTCAATCGGCGATTAGGCAGAGAAGAGGAGCAGGGTCAGGGAACACTGAGCGATCAAGATATTATTGACGTGCTTAAGTGCCTTATTAATATCCGAAACGCAAAAGATACGGTTGATGACATTGACC
>Ga0114950_10001645_pt1 | contig 16892 bp, 13 predicted proteins | sample N075metaG_FD_83503 | JGI IMG/M metagenome (GOLD analysis project Ga0114950, IMG submission 83503) | Deep subsurface microbial communities from Kermadec Trench to uncover new lineages of life (NeLLi) - N075 metaG | ecosystem: Environmental > Aquatic > Marine > Ocean trench > Sediment | place... | reverse complement strand
CGCGTTTTTTTTGTCTGCCGCAACCCGGCACGAAGGCCGCTACCGGTGCGGACAGCTGAAGCCGTTTCGGCTCCTACTTACCGAAGCAGCGATCGCTTGCCCTCACCAGGTTGGGCAGACTACTTGGACTAGACAATTGATCACCTCCTGTTTTCGGGTCGACTTTGGGCTTATCGCCGGCGGGTTCTCAGACCCGCGGTCCGCATCCCTGCCCCCTCATTGGAGGCTGAGAGCGGCCCAGGCCAGTGTTTCGGCCAACGCCAAGGTATCGGTCGGTAGGGGCGAGATCAAGAGAGGGTAAGCCGCCGCCCAGGCGCACTCACCCACCATGTTCGTACTAGATATGGTAGGACTCAAGCCCTTCGGTACGACCACTGGAAAAGCCATGCGCTGGCCAGGACGGCTACGGTAATCCATAGGCCGCCCCACACCACGGTAGGGATCCCCGTGAGGTCACCGAGCATGGCTGCGTCCGACTGCAGCTCGGGCCGATCAAGCACATCGCTCTTGATGTCGAGGATCGCGTAAAGGCAACTCGTGAGCCCCAACGTCAGCAGGATCCCTTGATTGACGGCCGCCGAGAGTCGGGCCGCGCCGAGGACGAGGGTAGACCCGAAGGCAAGACCGAACCAGAAGCCAAACGTACTGCGGACATAGGCGAGGGTCAGGCCGACTACGAGAAGCCCCACGGCGCCCGTGACCCATCGGCTGTTGAGGCGCTTCATCTGGCCGGCAGAAATCAGGAGCCCCCCCCAAGCCAAACTCCCGAGGTACCCCGCCGACAGAGTCAAAAACGCGTTCCCTCCAGGGCAGAAGCAGGCGCCGCCTTGATTGGGGTCCAGCACGATCCGCTCGATCATGCCACCGGTGGCGACCGCCATCATCGCGTGGCTGATCTCGTGGAGAAGGACTACAAAGACCTTGAGCGGGTACACGGCCGGGGTATCCCACAGATACCAGATAGCGCTGAAGTACGCGGCGAACCCAACCAGAAAAGTGATCTTACGTTTGGTATTTGCATTCATTGTGCTTTAATACGGCTGGAGGGGTGCGAGTGTTTCCCTCTCAACCCCTATTGCGGTCTCAACGGCCGTTTCCGAAAGTGATGGGGTAGACACCTTCGATTCGTGCTTTCGCGGGCGCCGACGTCTTCCGCGAACACCCACTGCACTTCTTCAACACCCCAAGAGGGTGATCGGAAAGGGGGGCCCACCGAGGGAAAGTGACCGGATCCGAACCGACCGAAGAACCGACCGAACGTGCTCTGCTCATCTCCCATCTCCATGACCAGTTCTGGTCGGAGGAGTATTACCTGGCTGCCAATGTCGTCCGGGAGTGGAGGGGTGGTGGGACGGACGACTGGGCCGGCGATCTCTTCCGTGAGTTGGATTGTTTGGGTGCCTTGCCCGAGGAGCGGCGCCGAATCGTGGAGCGCACGAACGCCGCCCGCCGTTTGATCAAGTCCTATTTCAGGAAGACCCAGCAGTTCTGCAGCCAGGGATTTCTGGCACCTGAAGATCTTCGAGGTCACCTTACCATGGCTCAACGTCTCGAGATGCTCTTCGAGATCATCGAGCCGTTCGAGCGGGCTCGGAGGGCAGACTACAACCGGGAGATGTTCGACTTTTACGACCATCTACATCGAGGTGAGCTCGAGCGTCCCGGGCGGTAACCTCGGGAGGGAGGACCGCCGGAGCTCTGTCCGAGTCATTTTTCTTATGGCGTGAATCACGGTTCGTGGCGAAATTTGATCCATCGAGTTGAGTCCCCCCCACCTACGTGGGTCACATTCGGGGGTGGACCGAGGATCTGGGGCCTTGGCGGCACCGCCCTCAAGTTCTCGCGACAAATTGATTGAACGGATGGAGAGGCCTCATGTCCTGGAAATCGCTGTTCGCTGGTGGGGAAATCACAGAGCTCCCCAAGGAACTCACCGACCTACTCGCTCAGACGAAGCGTGATAGTAAGACGCTTCGGAAGCTCCTAAAGGAGTCTGAGACGGCCACGAAGAAGCTCGAGGATTTTGTGGACCCGCTCGAGACCATGCAGGCCAGAGCCAAGTCCATGAACGCCAAGATGTCTGAGTTACAGGCGCGGGTTGATTCATTCGACGAAGCCGTCTCCACGATTGACGCCGTCGCCGAACAGGCAACGGGTCTCGCCGAATCGCAAGCTGCTCACGCTTCGGCCTACGAAGCGGTGTCGAAGCAGTTGATCGAGACCGAGACAAAGGTGTCTGAGTTCGGCGACGCCCTCCAGTCCGCCGGGCTCGTGAAACAGGAGCTCGAAGACTTCGTCGGGCCAAACGGGGCGCTCGCCACGGTCCGAATGCAGGTCGAAGAGGCCCGCGAACAGTCGTTGGTCTACGCGAAGGAAGTCGCGCGGACTCGCGAGGACCAGGCGGAGGTACGGGCTGCACAAGAGGGCGTTCTTTCGCGATACGAGGAATTACGTTCCAAGCTGGAATCGGTCGACGAGGGCGTGGATAAAGCGAACGCCAATGTGGCGCGTGTCGATAAAGCGAAGATGGACCTCACCAGAGCGGAGGAGCTCCAAGCCCGAACAGAGCGGCAGTTGAACGCCCTGCAGGCGTTGTCGGACCACATCACGCAGAAGACGGGGTCGGTGGAGCGGCAGCGCGAGGCGTTGGATCGCACGGAGGCGCAAGCTCGGGCACTGACCGACCTCCATTGGGAGCTCGAGGCGAAGCTCAAGGAAGCCCGGGTGCAGATCAAGGACCTGAAGAAGGTACACTCGAGCGTCGAAGACCTTCGTAACACGAATGCCAAGGTAGCTGAGCGGACGGGCGAGTTGCGGGCGGAGCAGGTTGTAATCGAAAAGGAGGGTAAGACTCTGAGGGCGGGGCTGGCAGGGCTCCAGGAGCAGATGCGGCGTACCACCAAACGCTTCGAGCTGGAGCAGAGTACCTTGGAAGCCGACGGACAGAGGGTCATCGCTCTCCGGGCCGATGTGACCGACCTCGAGAACCGCTTCCGCGGGCTCGAGGAGACGGGACCACTGGTGAGCCAAGCCGGCCGCCAGGTCGACGAGATGTCGGCGCGTCTCACATCGCTCTCGGGCGAGTTGGGCCGGCTCAGCGAGCAGGTGGAGTTGGTGGAAGGGACGCGGGACAGTATGTCGGAAGCCCAGCGCATGGCCGTCGACGTGGCGGCGTCTCTCTCAAATATCGAGGCCCGCCAGGTCGACGTGCAGGGTGCCGTGGACGACCTGCGAACGCTTCGTGGCACTCGGGAGGACATGGCCGAGGCGTTGGAGACTCTGCGGGCTACGAGGTCCGAGATCGAGCGGATGCAAACGGGGCAGTCGGAGACGGGCGCGTGGCTGGCCGCGACCCACGAATCCGTTCAAGAGCTGCGTACGAAAGTCGCGCAGTTGCAGGATCTGACCGTGAACATCGATCACCTACGGGAGAATGCGGATCTCGTCGTGGAAGCGGCATCCCATCTGGACGAGCGTCGCGAATCCTTCGAGGAACTCGAAGGACGGATGTCGGAGCTCCGGCAGATCGGTACACAGTTGGACGAGCGCACCACCAACCTTCTCAGCGGCCTCGCGGATGCGGATAACCGTTTCAAGGCCGTGGCACGCAGCGCCGACAAGGCGGACCAAGTGCGAGTGACGGTCGAGGGTGTCATGGCGGCGGTTCAACGGGCTGAACAGCGAATGGCCGAGGTGAGTGAGGGGGTCGACTCAGCCGCCAAGCGCTCCGAGGCTCTCACTCTACTTTCCCAGCGTGCCGACCGAGTGATGGCGGATATCCGCCGGGGGGAGAAAGCTTTGTCCAAGGCGGTGGAGCAACTCGAAGGTGTGTCGACTCTGAAGAAGGAGGCGGCAGAGGTGGTCCAATCCTTGGAGGATCAGCTCCGGGTGGTGAAGGAGGGTCTCATCATCGCCGAGGAGCAGTCTGAAAAAATTGGGCAGCGGGCCGACATGCTGGAAGCCAGGGCCGGCAGCCTCCGCTTTGCCGAAAAGCGGATCACGCACTTCGAGGAGAAGCTTGGGCGGCTCGACGCCGTGGAGCAGGAGCTCGAACAGTCGATTGAAGCGTTGCTCGCCAGACAGGAGGGCATCGGTCAGATCCGGAACGACGTGCACAAGGTGTTCGTCGCGTCCGAGAAAACGCTCAAGGGGGTGAGGGCAATCTCGGCGGCGCGCGACGAGGTACAGAGCGCTTCCGAGACGCTCGACGCTGTGCTGGCCAAGTCGGATGCGATGACCGAGGCGCTTGAGAACATCGACTTACGGCAGCGACAGATTGAACAGGCAGAGGAGCGTCTCGAGCGCGCGGATGCGTTGCTCAGAGAAATCCGGATCAGCCTCGAGTCCCTGACCAGTCAGAGGGCGGTGGTCGATCGTGTGCTCGCCACGTCGGGGCGGTTGAGCGTTGAGGCAAGGGAAGCCGAGGGGCTTCTCGACGCGCTCCGTGAAGAGCGCGAACTGACGCAGGGGATTCACGATGCGCTGAAGGACCTTCGGCGAGAAGAATCCGAGACGGTTCACATCGACTTCGGGAAGAAGGAGGCTTAGGCAGGCCTACGGCACGATGACGATCGACGCCGGCACGACCATGGGCTCACGGCCGGGAAGCTCGACTTCCACGGTCAGTGTGTACTCTCCGGGCTCGAGGTCGGGAAGGTTGAGCTGAACCGCGCGAAAGACCGTGCCCAAGACGTCGGGCCCGGCGTCTTGGTACGTCATCACAACGGGGGAATCCGGCTCGAGCACCCGCAGGAACTGGCCCAGTCGCCGAAAGAGGCCTGGACCGCCTTGGTCCACGCCGATCCGCACGCTCGCCGACTCTCCGATCTGGAGTCCGTATAACTCCCACGCCACCTTGAACGGCTCGCCGGCCCGGATGCGAACCGCCGGAAGGGCGGTTGGCAGCGCCTCGTCGAGCGAGGTCGGGATCTCTCCGCCACCCGCCAGGATCAGCAGATCCGACATCGCTGCCAAACCGGGGATGAGCGGATCTTGCCATAGTCCGTGGCGGTCTCGCCAGGCTTGCTTCGCATCGGGGCTGAAGGCCTCGATGCCGACCACATAACGTCCATTCGGCACTTGGAGCTGGAACACCCCACTCGGACCCTCCCCGTGGACTTCGTGCCGCACGCCACTCTCAGTGTCGATCAGGAAGAGGGCGGATTGCACGGGGCTTTCCGGCTCCGGTTCCTCGGCGATGAACGGCTGGGGTTCCTCAGGGGGTCTGCCGAACGGATCGAGGCGGGCCTGTTGGTCGCCGCGGTCCTGGTTCCGTTGCGCGCGAAGATCGACGATACGTGGATTCCTGGTCTGCCGGCGGCTGTCCGTGACCGCATCCTTTTCCTCGGGCGCGAAGGCCCCTGCAACGAGCAGCGAATCCCCACGCCGGAAACGGGCGACCTGGGTCTCCAGGGCGTTGAGATCCGGTGCGTAGGGAGGTGCGTACCCGGTCCACGGGCGACGCTGCTCCAGGGTCCAATCACCGGGCGCCACCTGTGCCGGATCTTCGAGAGCCTCGTCCGGCGGAAGGAATTCTTGGCTCTTCGGATGATGCCGGCCCACGATAGTGCGTGTGTCCTGGAGCGAGGCGTTCGGTAGGCTCATTCGGCGCTCCCACGCCCCTTCGGCCCCATAGCGGAGGGTGAGTTCTTCGATGTCGTCGCCCCACTCGACGCCATACGGGTTGACGGCCTCACGTCGCATACGGACGAGAACCGCCCGGACATACTGCTCGGTCATCCGGTCGTTTCCGTCCACCAGATAGAGCGGGTCGGAAAGGAGCCAAAGCCGCTCCTCGGCCGCGGCCTTGTCGGATGCGCCCTCATAAACCTTGAGTGCGTCGGGGTCCAAGAGAAGCTCGAGGGAGAGAAAATTTTCGCCCTCGGGCATCTGGGTGACGGCCAACGCGAACAGGTCGGCGGCCATGTTCCAGTCTCCTTGCTCGTGCCTCACGAATCCGAGCAGCGACGTGCACCACCAGTTTCCGCCGCCGCACTTACGGATCAGGTTCTCCGCGCCCCGCCAATCGCCCACCTCTCCCATGTAGAAGACACGTTGGCCCAGAATCCAGGAATCGCCAGGGATCTGGGCGTGGACCTCGGCGAGTTCCCGGAGGACCTGGACCCGTGCCATGCCGAATTCCACGGGCTCCTCGGGTACGGTCCATTCGCTCTCGTCTTCGCCATCCTCGAAGCGGAGACAAAACCGGCCGACGATCTCGTCGCATCCGCCCCCGTATCCCGCCAGTTCCGGGGGGATACGTTCTTCTCGAAAACGCTCGAAGCGTGCCTGGGCCTCCTTGGCCTGCTCATGAAGCGCCACGGAGTCCGGATTGGACGTGTCTCGGCTCTGGGCGGCAAGGGCCGGAGCCAGAACGGCGGAGGCCGCGGCCAGCAGGATCAGTTTCGGTCGGGTTCTGACGAAGCCTAGCACGGGCATTCTCCTACGAACCTCAGGTAGGCGGCGCCGCCGCCGCTTGAGCGCCACGCCGCTTGAGCCCAGGCCCCTGTTGAGCTGCCACGCCGCGGTTGAGCGGCCATGCCGCCCTTGAACAGGCGGCAAAGCCGCCGTTGAACAGGCGGCAAAGCCGCTGGAGTCGTGTTGAAATACCCGAGGGGAGCAGAGCGGGTCCAGGAAGCCTGTTGTAGGAGTACAGTGGGTCGCCCAGGGGCTCAGTTGCCGCCGGTGTCCGCTGCGCGTAGGGCCTCGATGGCCGGCGTGATACGATCGGCCCGGAAGATCGGAATCTCGAACACGGTGGCACTTCCGGGTGTGCGGGCGTGACGGGTGGCGGCTCCCCCTGTGACTACGACGATTCCCAAGGTGTCGGCTTCTGCCCCGAGGGCGATCACCCGCCTAGGATTTTCCTCTAGCGCTTCGCCATCCTCCACGAACCCGAGGGCGACCAGATTCGCGAGCTCGTCGAGAACCGACCGCATGGTGTTGGCGTTTGCGGGCTCGCCATCGACCGACCAGGTGGTGTCGGACCGCTCGGCTACGTGGATCCCTTCGTCCGTCTCCACAACGACGCGGGCTATGGCGGCTGTGTCGACCCGCAAAATCGTCTTGTCCCGCCACTGCGTGATGCTCAGGATGACGGTGGGCCGAAAGTCTCCGGACACGACCACAACCGCATCCTGATCGGGCAGCCGCACATATCCGCTGGGAAAAATTGGCCCGGTCTTTCCCACGAGCACGGACGCCATGCCGCCGTCGGCGAGGGTGAAGTCCACCGTCCATGCGCTGTCTGCAGACAACCCCAAGCGCTCGTGGTTGCTGGGGTTGTTGGCTACGACTCCCCCCACCTCAGCTTCCAAGAGTGCGTCCCAGAAACGTGTCATCGTCGATGAATCCGCAGGATTTCCGTTGACGGTCCAAACGCCGCTACTCCGCTCGAGCGCCACGGTCTGGTCTGGGCCCACGATGCGCACCGCGCTCACCGTCGTCTCGTCCAGGCCCTCGAAGAGCGAGGCAATGCCGCGATCGGGCGCCGGTCCACCACCACGTCTCCCGGAGAGCAAGATGGAGCCGAGCCACAGAACTACCAGAATGCCGAGCGCTCCCAAGATTGTTTTCAGCGTCCGCTCACTCATGAGGGTACCTCTTTCCAGCGCGTTTCAGCCCGTCTCCGCCGCCCCGTTACGCGAACCACGCCCAACAGGACGAAGAGTATGGGCACGCCTACCAGGTTGCCCCACTTGAGCGCCACTCTCTGGAATTCAGACGTGAATGCCATTACGGGTGGCGTCCGAAGCTTCGAGCGAATCCCGATCAGGGCCTCGTCCTGGGCGAGCCAATCGATGGCGTTCAGGGTGAACACAAGATTCTGGGGGTTGGCGTCCAGGAACTGCTGCTGGAGGAAGTCCACGTCGCCTATGACGATCATCCGCCCGCCCGTCACCGAATCATCTCCTCCTGCTGAGGACTCGCCAGCCTCTGTCGCCGCTGGATCCAACGCCACTGCCAGTGTCACAATTTGGAAGTCGTTCCGATCAGGTTCCAGAAGCGCATCGGGCATGATGATTCCGCCCGCCCTCTGGATGGCGCCGAACTCGGTGGTCACCCAGAGCCGCTGAACGGTGCTGTCCGTGACCGTGAGAGCCGTCGCCCACCCCACACTCAAGTTGCTCAAATCACGCGTGGTGGAGTGCCGGTCCCCCCTCACCGCTATGGGCCACAGGGGGTAGGCGCGCACGACGTTGAAGATACCCTGCCGACCCATCGAGATCTTGGAGTTGGAGCCGTGGTCCAGGACCACACCCGCGTCGGTTCCCACCCCTTTTGCTTCGAGGAACGACTCCAAGCCCGTAAACACGGGGTACATCATAGGTGACTCGGGGGATACCTGGTGCTTATCGATCAGGAAGAGCGCGGATCCTCCGGCGTCGATAAAAGATCCGATCGCCTCCACCGCGGGTGCACTCAGAGGCTGTTGGGGACCCGCCACCACCACGATGTCCAAGGTGTCGCGGCTCAACACCGGCACCGTGTCCACCGAAAGGTCGATCGTTTGGAGGTCGTACCGGCCGGACAACCCCCGCGCAAACGACGGGAATGTCTCAGGTCCCTGAGAGCCGAAACCCGTGAGGAAGGCCACGCCCGGACGCTTTTCCGTGGTCATCGCGGCAATCGCCGAGACGATCCGGAATTCGAGATCATCCGTCCGGTCGATGAACGGGATGACTTCACGCTCATCGGCATAAAGAAGCGCCAATCCAAACCAGCCACGGCGTACCACGAACTCATCGTCCCGCAACACGTTGAATTCGTTCTGTGTGATTCCGAGGTTCCGTGCCTCCCTTGCCACCTCTTCATCGTCATTGGGATTCAGATTCTCGACGACGAGGTTCCCGCCCGCTGCCCCGCGGAGGTCTGCAACCAGATCCGCCACGTCACGAAGCGTGGGCTGGAGCTCGGCCGGCAGTTCATCCGAGATCACAAGCTTCAAGGTCACGATGTCGTCGAGGCCGCCCAGAATCTCTCGGGTGCCGTCGGAGAGCGTGTAGAGACCTTCCCTCGTGAGATCGAGTCGGCCCCGGATATTTCCACCGAGAAGGTTGAGCACCACCACCAGCGCGACCAGCGCCGCCGTTCCAGTGCGGAGCCGCCGGTGGGCGCTGCGGCCGGGGCTAAGCCGCTCGCGGCTCATGATGCCGACAGCCATGAACAGGAACAGTCCGGCAGTCGACAGGAAGTAGAGCACGTCTCTCAGGTCCACCACGCCGCGGGCCACGTTCCCGAAGTGTCCCAACACGGAGAGATTTGACACGGCGACGCCCAGTGATGGCGGAAGTCCAATGAGCACGACAGGTGTGCCGATGATCACGAGGGTGAAGGAAACGGAAGCAGCCAACATGAAGGCCGTGATCTGATTCCGCGTCAAACTCGACGCCCAGAGGCCGATGGCGACACCTTGGGCGGCGAGCAGTCCCCCACCGATGTATTGCGCCATCATGATTCCACCGTCCGCTTCGGACACCTTGAGCAGGCCAAAGGCAGTGGGGACTGTGCCGGCGAGGGCGACGAGCACGAGGAACCAGTTGCCGATGAACTTGCCCAAGACCACTTCGGCCTCGCGAAGCGGATGGGCGAGCAGCCACTCCAGCGTGCCGCTTCGCCGCTCCTCGGCGAGCGCGCGCATCGTCATCGCCGGAATGAAGATCGCGAAAAGCCACGGCAGCAGATCGAAGAAGGGCCGGAGCGTGGCGATCCCCGCCGCGTAGATGGTCCGGAACGTGAGGAAGAGCCCTAACCCCAAGAACGCCACCACCAGGATGTAGGCCGTGGGGTGGTCGAAGAAGCTCGATATCTCTCGCCCTGCGACGATCCGAATTCGCTTCATGATTCCGCCCCGGTGTCCTCTCCGGAGGCGGGCGGTGCTTTATCCGTCGCCGGAGGCACCTGATCCGTCGCCGGAGGCGCCTTACCCGTGTCAGCCTCGACTTCGATATCTGGCTCGGACTCCTCTGCGGTTTCGTCCGCATCGGCCGTCAGTTCCCGGAAGAGCTGCTCGAGCGAAGCCTGGCCTCGATGTAACTCCCAGAGCACCCACTGGTGTTCATTGGCCATGCGTGAGATCTCAGGGCCAAGCTCTTCGCTCCCTGCCACCGCAAGCCGTACTCGGGTGCGACCCTCGACTTGCTCCACCGTATGGGAGTCCACCCCGGGGAGCCGGCTCAGCGCCTCAGCCACTCCATCACCCTCGGCCTCGACGGTATACTGCGTCATGCCCTTACCCGCGGCGAGAAGGTCGGCTGCCGTACCGCTGGCTACGAGCGAACCGTTGTTGATGATGAGCAATCGGGTGCAAGTCGCCTCGACCTCCTGCAGGACGTGGGTACTGAGCAACACGGTTCGCTCCTTGCCCAGTTCGCTCACCAGGTTCCGGATGTCGACGCGCTGGTTGGGGTCGAGCCCTTCCGTGGGCTCATCGAGCACCAAAATTTCAGGATGGTGAAGGATCGCTGCCGCAAGCCCGACCCGCTGCCGGTATCCTTTCGACAGCTCCGAAACCGGGCGAAAGAACACCTCCTCGATGCCCGTCTCGTCCACCGCATCGGAGATGGCGGACCGCGCCGTGGCCGGGTCGAGCAGACGAAGGTGGGCGGCGTACTCCAGGTACTCGACGACCAGCATCTCCTCATAAAGAGGATTGGTCTCCGGCAGATATCCCAGGCGTTCCTTGGCGGCCGTGAGATCTTGGGTGATCGGCACTCCGTCGTAGAGAACGCGGCCCTCATCAGGCTCGAGCGTGCCCGTCAGCATCCTCATCGTCGTCGTCTTGCCGGCACCGTTGGGTCCGAGAAATCCGACGACCTCGCCCCTGTTGACCTCGAAGTCGAGGTCTCGCACGGCGACGAGCTCACCGAATCGTTTGGTCACACCCTCAACGGAGATCATTCCTTCCCTTCCTTCTGAACACGAATGAACGCGGTGTAAGAAGTGGGGCGACGCCTGAAGATTACGGTAACGCCCACCACCCTGCCTCTGTCCGAACGAGGTCCGGCTCTTCGCTTGGTCGAGGCGGAGGATTCTAAAAAAGGCTACCGGGGTTGTCCATACCACCCGAGACGCCGGTTGGACACTCCCGTCCACCCGCCTCGGTTTGGCAGTGCCGTACCTCCCCGGTTGGCACCGTTTCGCCGGTATTACACCTTCTACGTATGAATCACGTAGGTGGGGGTTCCAGCACACCTGAACAGCTCAACGAAGCGGTTCGACAGGGGACACGTGTCGCGGCGATCGGCGTCGTGGCGAGCGCGTTTCTTGCGACCATGAAGATCGCAGCCGGCGTCATCGGAAATTCCTTCGCGCTCGTCGCGGACGGCGTGGAGTCTGTGCTCGACATCTTCAGCGGGCTTCTCGTTTGGGGTGGGCTCCGGGTCAGCGCGCTACCCCAGTCGGAGCGATATCCCTACGGACTGGGGAAGGCGGAGCCCCTGGCCTCGCTCGTGGTCTCTACGGTTCTTCTCCTGGCTGCAGTGGGCATCGCCCTGGGTGCCGCCCGAGCGATCCTGAGCCCGCAGGAGGTCCCGGCGAGTTTCACGCTGGTGGTCCTGGTCGGTGTGCTGATCGCCAAGGAATTGATGTTTCGCCTGCTGTCGGCTCGGGGGCGGGAGATCGGCAGCCAGTCCCTGAACGCGGATGCCTGGCACCACCGCTCCGACGCGCTGACCTCGCTCGCGGCCTTCATCGGCATCAGCGTGGCGCTGACTGCCGGAGAGGGCTTCGAGAGCGCCGACGATTGGGCGGCCTTGGTCGCGTGTGTTGTGATCGCCTTCAACGGCGTTCGACTGTTCCGCGCTTCGCTCCGAGAGGTGCTGGACGTGACTGCTCCGAAGGACGTTCGCGACCACATCCGGGAGATCGTCGAATCCGTGCCTGGCGTCGATGGGGTGGACTTGCTTCGGGTCCGGCGGAGCGGTCTAGCGCTGTGGGTCGACATTCATGTCGAGGTGGAGGGTGGAATCTCGGTACGGGCGGGGCACGAGATCGCGCATCTGGTCAAGCACGAGCTCCTCCGCTCGGACTTACGGATCCTCGATGCGTTGGTACATGTGGAGCCCTCATGAGGTGTGTCGAGAGGTACTGTGAGGGTTTTGCCATCTACACCTCGGCCCTCCTAAATCCGCTCGAGTTCCTCGAACGTCTGAAGCCCGCCGTGGAACCACTGTTCCCGAAACGGAACGGACGAGATGTCGTCGAGCGTCAACCCCTTGGTCATCTCGTGAGGATGTAACGTGAGCGAGCCGGCTTCTTCTTCATGCTCGGTGTGCTGGCCATCCATGAAGATATTAACCTTGTAGCGCTCTTCTTCGTTGACGGTGAAGGCGTTGAAGAGGACGGTCTCGGGGGCTCCCGGGAAGTTCGTCACACTCAGGTCAAGGACGGGCTGACCCTCGTCGGAGATGCTCAGCGACAGTTCGTCGTCGGTCTCCGTGAAATCCATGCGCAGGTTTTTCATATAGTGTGGAAGGTGCCAGCGTTCGATGGCGTGCTGGCGTGACGCATCCGTGGTCACGCCGACCACGAAGGGAAAGAAGGCCGCCTTGGGAAGCGGCCGGCCGGCCTCCATGATCGGGGGGACGATGACCGACATAACAACCTCGTCGTACTCTCCCACCATACTTTCGGTGAACTGGAACGCAGTAATCGCGAGGATACTCCGTTCGTGTTGGACCTCCAACGGTTGGAGATGGGCCGGTAGGATTTTTCGCGCGTCGCTCGTGGGCATTTCGAAGAAAGCACCCACCGCGTTCTTGAAGCCGTATTCCGTCAACTCCATAACCCCAAATTCCTCCTCGTGTGCGTGCACCGCTTGGTCATTTTGTAATCCCTCGCGGGCCGGTCCGACTGGGATATTCCCTTGTGGCCTGTCGTGGCGCTTGAAGTGTCCCTCCACATGCCGTTAGCGTTTGGCCTTATGAAACTAAGAGGGTTTTTGACCGTCGCCACCATCGGCGGGTTTTTGTTGCTGGCCGACGTGGTGCAGAGGTTGGTCGTGGTGCCGTTGGTGTGGGCGGCTCCGACTCGGAAGGACCGAGTGTTAGCGGTCTGGCTGCGGGGGCTTGGGGCCGCGATGGTCGGCATGGTCCGCGTCATCGGGGGAGGTAAGTTCGAGCCGTTCCCGACGATCCCTTGGGCTCCCGGCGTGCTCGTGCTGATGAACCACCAGTCGCTTCTGGACATCCCCATCATAGTGCGATGTGTGGAGGGGGGGTATTCACGTATCGTTACGCGTAAACGGTACGCCCGCGGCGTACCCGTCATCTCGCGAATGATCAAGCTCTACGAATATCCGGTCGTGGATCCCAAAGGTGGGGTGAAGGGGCAGATCAAGGTGCTCCAGGCGGTGGCCCGAGATCCCCGAGTTCCGATCATCGTGTACCCGGAGGGAACGCGCTCACGCGACGGTGAGATGCTCCCCTTCAGGCGGGGAGCCGTGGACACGCTCCTGCGGCACCGGCAGTGGAAGGTGTATTTGGCGACGGCGGATGGGACTTTGCCGTGTGGCCGGCTCAAGGACATGCTCAGTGGGGTCCACAAGGTCCGTTGCCGCGTGAAGGTTTCCGGACCCTTCGACACACCGTCGGACCCCAAGGATTTTGCCGCCTGGCTCGAGGAGATGGAGGCCCGGATGCGGAAGAACCTCGCGGATCTGCGGGGCCCCGCGGTGGTCTCCAACCGGGGTCCGGAGGTGTCTGCTGGTTTTGAATCTGAAGGGACCGAGTGACCGGGATGACCCAGGCCGGTGGGGAGCCTTCACAACGATTGGCCCGATCCTTGGTCGACGTCGCCGGGACACAGGTCCGAGCCGTGCTGCTTTATGGGTCCCATATGGTCGGGGCGGCGCCCGACCGGTACAGCGCACGCGATCTGGTGGTCGTGGTCGAGCAATACGTCGGGATGTACCGGGAGTTGCGCCGCCGTGGTTTCACCCACCGGCCGCCCAGGCTCATGGCGTCGCTCGCGTGGTTGTTGCCCCCGAACGTGATCGCCTATTCACCGGAGGGTGCAGACGGGCCTATGGCCAAGTGCCTGATCATCAGTGCGCGCGATTTCGGGCGTGAGCTCTCGAACCGGTCACGAGACCACTTCATGATCTCCCGCATGATTCAGGAGGTTGGTGTCCTCTACGTGAGGGATCCGGCCGCCGAGAGGTGGCTCGATGACTGCCTGGAGGCGGCGCGGAGGACGGTTCTGGATTGGGCGGCACCTTATGTGGCCGCTCCGTTCAGTGCCGAATCGCTGACTCGCGAGATGATCGCCATCTGTTATCGCAGCGAGATCCGCCCGGAGTCGGGTTCACGGGCCGGTTCGGTCTTTGAGGCTCAACGTGCCTATCTTGTGGATACCTACGAGAAGCTGCTCGAGGATGCGTCGAGCGAGGGGCTGGTGGTGCGTGAAGAGCAACGGTATCGGTGCGCGCGCCCGCCGGGGCCGATGGCTCGGCTCAGAAGATTCGCGTACTTCAGCTTCAGCAAGCTCAGGGTGACGGCTCGTTGGTTCAAGCATGTGCTGACCTTCGAAAACTGGCTCCCGTACCTGGTACGCAAGGTGGAGCGCCGAACGGGGATGAGGGTCGAGTTGACCGCTCTGGAGAGGCGCCTGCCCCTCATTTTTATATGGCCTCGTGTGTTTCGTGTGCTTCGTAACCGGCCCGCCGAAGAGGCCGGGGCCGCGAGTGCGGTTCCCCCCGGGTCCGAGGAGGACCCGTGACGACGGGCCTGCAGGTCCTTCTTGGCGTGTTGGCGACGGCGGTCCTGTCGATGCCAGTCTATGTATTAACTGGTGCCGGTAGGCGTCCGGATGCGCTCGCGTCGGACGCGCAAGGGACCTTCGTGCTGGGCCGGTTCGTGAGGAGCTGGTTTTACTGGGCTGTCAGCCCGGTGGTCCGCGCATCCCTTGCCATCGGGCTTGGACCGACCTTCTACAACCTTCTGGGTGTGGCGTTCGGTATCGGCGCCGGCGTGGCGTTTGCATCGGGCCAGGTGACGCTGGGGGGGTGGGGTGTTCTTCTGGGTGGCGTGGCGGACGTTCTGGACGGCCGGGTCGCACGGGCAAGGGGGCTCGCCGACCCTACCGGCGCCTTTCTCGATTCTACGCTCGACCGTTTTGCTGAAGTCGGGGCCTTTGTCGGGCTGGCCGTACTGTTTCGGTCTTCCTCGCTCACGCTGGCTCTGGCCGTGACCGCCATGGGCGGGTCGCTCCTGGTCAGCTATACACGCGCCCGTGGAGAAAGTCAGGGGGTGGTGTGTAAGCTAGGGGTCATGCAACGAGCTGAGCGTTTGCTCCTTTTGGGGTTCGGCGGACTCCTCGACCCTGTGGTGTCTGGACTGTGGGGAGCCGGTCGGGTCGGCACGTTGCTCGTGCCCATTCTGGGGCTCGTGGCGGTGGGCACCGTCGGAACGGCCATCTTCAGGACCGTGTGGATTGCTCGAGCGCTCCGGGCGAGCGACTAGGTCGCACAGCACCCTTCTAGACATTCTAGACATTCTTTCCCCTTTCTGGCAGAAAGTGCTTTAGGGCCGGGCCATTTTCGGGCCGAATCACGCTCTTGGCTCGAGCGTTTCCCCTCCTTTCGGTGCGACCTCCTCGAGGAGCGGCATGGCTTTTGACCCAATGTGGAGCCAAATCCGTGGAGACGAGCGGGCTCGACCGCCGTCGGGTACGTCGACCTCTTGGACGAAAGCACCGACCTCGCGTACATCGTCCGAGTGGTAGTCGTGACAGATGAGGTCGAGCGCATCAACTACACCGTTTCGGCGGTGATCGACAGCCAATCGTTTTCCCTTACCGTTTCCGGGGTCATCGGTGACGGTACAAACGAGGTCCATGTCGAGCTCTCGATGACGTTCGTCGATGACTTCCCCGTCTCGAGGGCTACGGTGGAGCACCTGATTTCGGTTCTCGAGAGGGATTTCGAGGTGGAGGCCACGGTGGTCTTCGAGTTCAACGATGAGACACTCGAGGGCTCGATCGACGTCGACGCGACGTTCATGCAGGGTCACCATACGGTCACGGTCAACGGTGTGATCACGTTCAGCGAGGGAACCGTCCCGTCGGAGGGTGGAACCTTCGAGATTCACGTCGATGGGCAGCTCTTCGCGACGGTAACCGTGGACGGTGACAGCGTCACGGTTCGGAACGCCAGTGGCGGTGACTTGGTCAGTGCGCACGCCCAGGCTGTGCGAACGATATTCGACGGACTCAAGGAGATGTTCGACGAAAGGTTCGAGGACTTCATTCGGCCGGTTGCCTGGCTGTTCGGCGCCCACGGGTCCGCCGGGGCCGTATAGATCGGTCGGCGGCGCGCGTACCGCGACCTACGGCGCGTACCGCCGCGACCCCACGTCTACGAAGCGCCCCCGGCCGAAAGGCCGGGGGCGTTTTGTTTCCCTCCTATCGTCCCGGCGACGTCGACACTATCCTGTCTGAAGTTCGGATCCGCCTGACCGAGTCGCACAGTTGCGTCTTCTTATCCGCTATCCGTGGGAGTGGACATCATGACCAGAAGCGTCGAGTTCCGGAGAGTCGTGCACGTTGCCGCCGCCTTCTTCACGGCGGTCCTGCTGGCCGGGGTGAGTGCGTGCGTGCAGACCGGTGAGTCGGTCGAGATAGACGGCGACGACATCGGCGGGGTAGTGAGCGGCCCGGACGGGCCCGAAGCCGGCGTCTGGGTTATCGCTGAAACCATGGATCTACCCACCAGGTTCAACAGGACCGTGGTGACGGACGATCAGGGGCGCTACCTGATTCCCGACCTGCCGGATGCGACCTACGACGTCTGGGTGCGGGGCTACGGGCTGGTCGATTCCCGGAAGGTCCGGGCCACGCCAGGGTCTACCCAGGATCTGACGGCGGTGGTGGCGCCGGACCCGCACGCGGCCGCG
>Ga0114950_10001644_pt1 | contig 16897 bp, 18 predicted proteins | sample N075metaG_FD_83503 | JGI IMG/M metagenome (GOLD analysis project Ga0114950, IMG submission 83503) | Deep subsurface microbial communities from Kermadec Trench to uncover new lineages of life (NeLLi) - N075 metaG | ecosystem: Environmental > Aquatic > Marine > Ocean trench > Sediment | place... | reverse complement strand
ACGGGATGACGGTCACGACCGGGGTCGTGAGCGGCAAGGGCCGCACGGACCTGCAGATCGCCATCTACGAGGACTTCCTCCAGACCGACGCGGCGATCAACCCCGGCAACAGCGGCGGCCCGCTCGTCAACCTGTACGGTGAGATCGTCGGCATCAACACGGCGATCGGGACGCGCGCGAGCGGCAGCCAGGGCATCGGTTTTGCGATCCCGAGTCACATGGTCCGCATGGTGCTGGAGGGCATTCTCGCCGACGGCCACATGCGCCGCGGGTTCCTCGGGATCCTGACCCGCGACAACGCGCAGAGCCGATTCGGCTACGACGGCGAGAGTCGCGTGGCCGTCGAATCCGTGACGGACGACAGCCCGGCGAAGAGCGCTGGATTCCAGCGGGGCGACGTGATCCTGGCCATCAAGGGCGAAGAGATCCTCCTGCGGAACGAGCTCATGCACATGATCGCGGGGATCGAACCGGGGACGCCCATCGTGATCGACGTCTGGCGCGACGGGCGGGAGCTGCGGGTCCCCGTGACGCTCGCGGAGCGGCCCCCGCTCGACTAGCTGTCGACAACCGGACCTTCAGCGCTACGGCAACACGGCAATGCCGTCGGCCTGGGGCAGGGACTATCAGCATTCGGCGACACGGCCGCGCCCCGGCCCTACCATGGGCGCGCCATGTCCGCTCCTCTCCGCGTCGGCAGCGTGCCCTATCTCGTCGGTCGGCCGGTCGATACCGGGCTCGAACACGAGCCCGGGATCACGTTCGTCCGCGAGGTGCCCGCCCGGCTCGTCGAGGGGCTGCGCGAGGGACGGCTCGACGTGGCGTGCGTCAGCTCGATCGAGCTCTTCCGGCAGCCGGACTACCGCTACCTCGACGGGATCGCGGTCGTCGGGCGCGGCTTCGTGGGCAGCGTGCAAGTGTTCCTCCGGCGGCCGATCGACGAGGTGCGGCGCCTCGCCCTCGATCCCTCCAGCCGGGCCGCGGCGGCGCTCGTGCGCGTGCTGCTCGCCGAGCGCGCGGACGGCGGGCCCGAGTACATCGAGGTGCCCGCCGGCGCCGACCCGCGGGCGATCGATGCGGACGCGTGGCTGCGCATCGGCGACGCGGCCCTGCGCGAGCACCTCACGGACGAGGCCCAGCCCGTCTTCAACCCGTCGCAGGAGTGGACGCGCCGCACCGGCCTGCCGTTCGTCTTCGCGCTGTGGATCGTCCGCCCGGGCGTCGACGTCACGCCGCACCTCGACGCCTTCGCGCGGGCCCGCGCCCGCGGCGCCGCGAGCACCGACACGCTCGCGCGCGAGGCGGCGGCGGCCTGGCAGCTGCCCGTCGCGGCATGCCAGAAGTACCTCGCCGAGGAGTGCTCGTACCAGCCCCACGGCGCCGAGCTGGCCGCCGCGCTGGCGGCCTTCCAGGCACGCGCCGCTGCGCTGGATCTCTGCCTGGCGGACGCCGCACCCACGCCGATCGCGCTCCCGACCGCCCATGCCCAGGCTGATCGATAGCCGCGTCTGCCCCCATTGCGGGGCGAAGCTCCCGGACGCGCGGCCGCGCGTGTGCCCGGAGTGCATGGGCTCCCTGCAACAACGCTACTTGAGAGCGGGCTGCCTCTCCTCGGGGCCGGCGGTACTGGCGATCGCGATCGGGATCTGGGCCGTGCTCCACGCCTTACCCTGAGGGCCCGCGCAGGAATAACTACCCATTCTGGGCGAGCGCTCGTCGTTCCCGGCAAGGCGCGATGCCGACCGCGTATCCTCTGTGATACGCCGAGAAGGAGCAACGCAGCCGGGGGCGACGAGGGCCGTCCAGAATGGGTAGTTATTTCTGCGCGGGCCCTGAGGCCCCTGCGCTCGAGGACCACAAGCGAGGGAAGACATGCAACGCAAGCAACCATCGCGCGACTCCGCGCTCCACGGCTGGCTGCTCGTGGCCGTGCTCATCCCCGTCGCCGTGATCTTGGGCCGGCTGGTCTTCGACTTCCGCGGGCTCGATCTCGTCTACGCGATCCCACTCTGGGCCTACTACCTCGGGGTCCTGGCGGTCGGGACGACGCACGCCGTCAGCGCCGTGCGGAGGCACGCGAGCCGGGGCGGGCTCGGGCAGGGACAGCGCGTCGCGCTCGCGCTCGCGGTGCCCGTCGGTCTCACGGCGTCGATCATGGACTGCATGGGGCTCCAGTTCCGGGGCTGAACCACCACCTGCAACATGCTCGTGCAGGTCGCTGCGCCCGTGCTCTCCGGGCTCGTGCTGCTCCAGCTCGCGACGGGGCGGCGGGGCCTGCTCACGGCGGCCAGCGGGTTCCTGCTCGTGTTCCTCGTGCCGAACTGCATCTGCTACAACCCGGTCAACGGACCCTGGATCGACCTCCTGGGCAAGAGCCCCGCCTGCTTCGCGGGGAGCATCGCCGTCACGCTGCTCGCGCTCGGCGCGCTCCGGAGGGGGCGGATGGCCGGAGCGTCGATCGCGATCGTCTGGCTCACGAACGCGACGATGCTGGCCTTCTTCGTCGGCCACCATTACTACAGAGTGCCCTGGTAGGGCTGCACGGCACGGATCCCCCCACGCTCACGGCGCACGGGACCGCGGAGGCGCCGACAGTTCGTTGCATTGTCCGCGCGGCAGCCCTAGATATCGCATGCAGCCCGGTCGCGCGCCTCCCCCGGGAGGGTGGAGCCGGGCCTCGGCCCCCCTGTGACGCCCGCGGACGAGCCCCTTGGACCGCCTCACCACCCCCACCCTGTTCGACCTGCCTCCCCCCACCGTGGCGAAGAAGAAGAAGAAGAAGCAGAGCAGTCCGGCCGCGCGCCGCACCCGCGCGGACGAGCAGGCCGGCGCTCCGGCGGGGAAGGCACCCCGCCGGCGCCGGACGGCTCAGGAGCTCGCCACGAAGCACAAGGAGATCTCGGTCTCCGAATTCTTCACCAAGAACCGCCATCTGCTCGGATTCGATTCGCCCCTGAAGGCGCTCCTCACGGCGGTCAAGGAGGCCGTCGACAACTCGCTCGACGCTTGCGAAGACGGCGGCGTCCTGCCCGAGATCTCCGTCGAGCTCCAGCAGACCGGCGAGAAGACCTACCTCATGGCGGTCGAGGACAACGGTCCCGGCATCATCGACACGCAGATCGGCAAGGTGTTCGGGAAGCTCCTGTACGGCTCGAAGTTCCACAAGCTCTCGCAGAGCCGCGGCCAGCAGGGCATCGGCATCTCGGCCGCGGGTATGTACGGCCAGCTCACGACGGGCAAGCCGATGCGGATCCGATCGCGCACGGGCAAGCGGAAGGACGCCGTCGAGTACCTGCTCACGATCGACACGGCCAGGAACAAGCCCGAGATCCACAGCGCCGAAGTCGTCGAGTGGAAGAAGGACCACGGCACGCGCGTCGAGATCGACATGGAGGCCCGCTATCAGAAGGGTCTGCGCTCGGTCGACATGTACCTCAAGCAGACCGCGATCGCGAATCCGCACCTGACGCTGCACTTCAAGGATCCGAGCGGCGAGGAGGTGACCTACGAGCGCACCACGAAGGAGATGCCCAGGGAGACGATCGAGATCAAGCCGCACCCGCACGGGGTCGAGCTCGGGCGCTTGATCTCGATGCTGAAGGAGACGTCGTGCCGCTCACTCTCGGGCTTCCTCCAGGAGGAGTTCACCCGTGTCGGACCGAAGGTCGCCAAGGACATCATCCGCTCGTCGGGCAAGAGCCTCTCCGACAAGTCCTACCCCACGCGCATCGCGCGCGAGGAGGCGGCGGCCCTCCACAAGGCGATCCAGGAGACCAGGATCTCCTCGCCCTCGACGGAGTGCATCGCCCCGATCGGCGAGGAGCTCCTGCTCCAGGGCCTGCGGAAGGAGATCGAAGCGGACTTCTACGTGGCGGCCACGCGGCCGGCGGCGGTGTACCGCGGCAACCCGTTCCAGATCGAGATCGGCCTCGCCTACGGCAAGCCGGGCGGCGTGGGGCTCGAGGTCACCGATGGCGGCCGCATCACGAAGCGCGACAAGGTCCAGGTGACGGATGATCTGGTCGGCGCCGCGGACGAGGCGGCGCGCGTGCTGCGGCTCGCGAACCGCGTGCCGTTGCTCCACCAGCAGTCGGCCTGTTCCATCACGAAGGCCGTCATCCAGACCAACTGGCGTCAGTACGGTTTGAATCAACCGCGCGGCGGACTGCCCATCGGTCCGCTCGCCATCGTCGTGCACATCGCCTCGGTCTGGGTGCCGTTCACCTCGGAGTCGAAGGAAGCCATCGCGGCCTACCCCGAGATCCTGAAGGAGATCAAGCTGTGCTTGAAGGAGTGCGGGCGCAAGCTGGGCGCCTACATCCGGAAGGGCAAGCGCCTGAAGCGTGAGTTCGACAAGCGGGAGTACATCGAGAAGTACATCCCCCACATCGGAATCGCGCTGCAGGAGATCCTGGACCTCTCCGACGAGAAGCGCGATGAGACCGTCAAGACGCTCGAAGACGTCCTCCACAAGAGCAGAAAGTTCTGATCGGTCATGGCAGACGGCACAGGTTCCTCCGGCAACGTCATCGCGGCGCTCTGCAGCGTCTTCGTCCCCGGGCTCGGGCAGCTCCTCCAAGGCAAGGTGCTGCCGGCGGCGTTCATGTTCGTCACCGTCGGCGTCGGGTACTGGTTCTGGTTCCTGATCATCCCGGGGATCGTCGCCGCGCTCATCCACCTCTGGTCGATCCTCGACGCAGCGACCTTCCAGTCCCGCTGATCCTCCCAATGGCCAAGAAGAAGTCCTCCAAGAAGCCCGCGTCGAAGAAGAAGCCGTCCAAACGGGCCGCGACGCCGACCACGGTGAAGCGCGCCCCCGCGCAGCTCGACGCCCTGGACAAGAAGACCCTGCGCCTCATCGAGTCCACCGCCTTGCGGATTCAGAGATCGATCTTCAAGCGCATCCTGCCCGAGCTGAAGTTTCCGGTTCGCTCCCTCGCCAACGTCAAGTACTCGAAGGGCACGGGGTACTTCGAGCTCGGTAAGGGCCGCAAGTCGCGCGCGCTCTCGGTCAACACGGTCAAGAACTTCGCGCAGACCCTGCGCCTGATGTCCATCTCGAAGGAGATGGTCGAGAACAACGACTTCGCGACGAAGCGGGAGGCGTACTACGTCAGCAAGAACTGGGGGGACTGCAAGTTCAACGAGCAGTCCGAGTCCGACACCGTCATGGACGACATCGAGGCCATGGCGAGCCTCGAGGGCCTCGCGCGGGAGCAGCTCCGGTTCTACCCCGAGGAGCACGGCGGATCGGTCGCGGGGAACCTGGTCGTCATCGACCGCGACACGGAGACTGGGGACCCGATCGAGATCGACTGCACGGCGTTCGGGTCGGGCTCCTACTCGGTCCCGCACTCGGTGGAGCACCTGAAGTTCGAGACGGACGCCAAGTTCGTCCTCGTCATCGAGACGAGCGGCATGTTCCAGCGCCTGAACAACCACAAGTACTGGAAGACGGCGAAGTGCATCCTCGTCTCGATGGGCGGCGTCCCCACGCGCGCCACGCGCCGCTTCATCCGGATCCTGTCGGATACGAAGAAGCTGCCCGTGTACTGTTTCGTCGACTGCGACCCGTACGGCTTCGCCAACATCTACCGCACGCTGAAGGTCGGCTCGGGCAACGCCGCCCACATCAACCGCTTCTTCTGCGTCCCACAGGCGCGCTACCTGGGCGTCACGCCCCAGGACATCATCGACTTCAAGCTCGAAGACGCCACCCACAAGCTCCAACCGGTCGACATCAAGCGCGCGCACGACGCCATCAAGAACGACCCGTTCTTCAAGGCCCACCCGGCTTGGCTCAAGGCGATCCACCGGCTGCTGAAGATGGGCGTCCGCGCCGAGCAGCAGGCCCTCGCCAAGTGGGGCCTCAACTTCGTCATCGAGGAGTACCTGCCGCGGAAGCTGAAGGACAAGCAGTCCTTTCTGCCCTGAACTTCGTGGGGCGTTCGCCCTACTCGTCGATCAGCTCCTGGACGAGCCCGATCGCGATCATCTCTTCCACCAGGCGGTGAGCCGCGATGCGGTGGTGGAGCACGGAGGGGTGCAGGTTCGTCCTGTTCACGACGAGCTTCGAGCTCGTGTAACTCTCGACGCTGAACGGAGCGCCGGTTTCCTTCTCGATGTAGTCGACGAGGTCCTGATGCACCGTAAAGGTGTGGAATCCGCGCTCCGCCGCCTTCGCGAGGAGCGTCGGGTTGATCGCGAGGTTGACGTTGTTGAACGCGATCACCGTGAAGCCGTGCTCCGCGCTGAGGGCTCTCAGTTCGTCGAGCGCATTCTCGAAGGCCTCCATGCCGGACATGCCCCGGTACTCCTCGGGGATGGCGTCGAGGTCGTTCTCGTAGTCCGTTCTCCACTCGGTCTTGTGCGTGAGGCCGCCGACTTGCGGCAACTTGAAGACGATGCGCTGGATCGAGTCGCGTCCGAGGGCCTCGTTCGCGAGCTGCCGGTAGTGTTCGACGAAGCTCTTGAGCTCCAGGAGATCCGTGGCCGGTTCGACCTCGACGAGGAGCTCACCATTCTGGAAGCGGACAGCTCGCGCTCGACGCGCCAGCTCTGCCCCTGCCGCCTTGGCCCATGCGTCGAAGACGGGCCCCTCATCGCGACCGAAGGAGTCGCGGATGTAGTCGACGAAGAAGGACTTCCCGAGGTCGAACACGTCCTCCTCGCTCCGCATGTACTGGGGGAGCACGAGGTCGTTACCCACGATGTTCAGGACGACGACGTCGGGCTCGAGGGGCAGGCCCTTCGCCCGCAGGGTCGCGACCTCCATCACCGTGTTGTAGCCCGGTACCCCCGAGTTGTAGACGCGCCACTCCTTCTCGGGGAACCGTCGATTGAGCTCCTCGTCCAGATGAGCCATGCAGTCCTGACCATCCGGGACCCCGTGCCCGAACATCAATGAGTCGCCGAGCCCAAAGACGACGACTGTATTTGCACTCTTCTCCGCCGGATACTCCTTGCTGCGGAACCCCATGCTGTTGGTGGAGACGGGGTGCCGCTTGAAGTAAGCCCGATCGAGGTTCGCCTTCAGCTCGTAGACGATGCGCTGGTGCGGGCTGGGCCGGATGATGTCGATCAGGTCGGCGGGCGCGCCGGGCTCCGGATTCGTCGAGCGTTGGAAGGCGACGTCCAAGACCTCGGCGTTGCGCTTGTAGGCGCGGACCCGGAACCCGACCTCCACCACCAGGAGGGCGACGACGGTCGTTGCCAGGGTGACGAGGAGTCTGGTCCGAGTGCGGCTCTGGGGGGCGTTCAATGGCTTCGAAGACGCGTCGACCGGGATCCCGGAATTCTAGGACGTGGCGCGGGTCGGGACATCGGCCTACTTTGCGCCGGGACTGTAGGACGCTCCCCGCGAGCGGATCAGAGCCCGGTCGGAATGCCGTCGACCGAACCGCCGACGGCGTAGCGGACCTTGACCACGGCGCTTGGGCGGAGCCCCTCCGCTGCCTGGAGCGCAGCCTCAGCGGCGACGTGCGCGCACTCGTCGATGTCGAGTCCGCGCTCTTCCGCCCCCTGGATGCAGCCTTGCACGGCGCCCTTGGCCACGGCGCCGAAGTCGCCGTCCATCGCGGCCGTCTCGCGGACGAGCGTGCTCGTCGCCGTTCGGATGGCTTCGGGCACGTCCCCCCCTGCGCCCCCCGCCGCGTGGATGACGCCGACGAGCGCTCCCCGCGACGCGTGCCACGTCGGGCAGACGGCCTTCTTCACGCCCCTCACGATGCCCGACGCCGCTGCACCGATCGCTTCGCCCGTCACCTCGCCGCCCCGCGCCAGCTCGGCGAGGACCGTGTAGACCGCGTGCTCGGCCGCGTCCGCCACCTCGCCCGCACCGGGCTTCGCCTCGACGAACAGTTTCTGGACGGAATCCGTGACGGACGATTCTTGCTTCTCTGCCATGGGCATTGCGGGGTTCGGGCGGGGGGATTCTAGCGGAGGCGTTCGCCCCGGCAAAGACCCGGACGGGGCCGCATCCGTCAGAGCCGGCCCGCGACCATCCCGAGCAGCCGGTCGAGGACCACCTCGCCCGCCGCGCGCAGACCGTTGTGCTCGTACTCGTTCGTGATCCAGGGCCGAACCCCGGGGATCTTCTCCGCCGTCTCGAGCGAGAAACGCCGATCGACGTACATGTCGTCGTAGTAGACCGCCGCGGCGCAGGGCACGGAGTTGCGGGAGAGCGCCTCCGGATCGTACAGGCGCGGCCAGTCCTCGAATTGCGCCAGGATCTCCGCCACGTCCGCGAGCGGGCGCAGGGCGCCGATTTCCGCGAACATCCACGGGTAGATCATCTCCCCCGTGAGGAACACCGGCGCGCCGGCGCGCGGCTCGAACTCGGGGAACTCGGAGCGCACGCGCTCGGCGGCCCAGCGCGACGCGGCCTGCTGCGTGTAGCAGGCCTCGTGCAACACCGAGAAGATCGGGTTCGTGTCGAAGTGCAGGGCATGCTCGAAGCCGCGCAGAAAGAAGTAGCTGAGCTCTCTCCCGTGGCTGCCCGACACGAAGGCATCCTCGAACAGGTAGTGCAGAATCTCGAAACCGTCGCTGAACCCGAGCTGGAGCCCGAGCTGCTGGAACCGCCGCGGCGTGAGTCGATCGCCGCAGGGCAGGCGCACGTCATCCGCCACGAGGCAGGCGACGATCGCCTGAACGCGCTCGACGTCCCCCGGATAGCGCTCGTAGTACGCGCGATTCTTGCGCGCGACCGTCGGGTACGTCCGCCGGTAGATGTCTTCGCACGTCGCGTCGAGCGGCGGCAGGCCGCCCGTGATCAGCACCGCGCGCAGTCCCGCGGGTGACTGCGAGAGATAGTGCGTGGCACAGAAGCCGCCGTAGCTCTGGCCGAGCACCGTCCAGGGCTCGTCATCCGCAAGGAGCCGGCGCCGGATCCACTCGGCGTCGGCCACGATCGAATCGGAGCGGAAGTGTCGCAGGAATTCCGCCTGCTCCTCCGCGCTCGGGAGACGCGCAAGGCTCTGGAAGGAAACCGGCGAGCTGCGCCCGGTCCCCCGTTGGTCCAGCATCAGGACCCGGTACTCCTCGGTCGCGCGCTTCACCCAGCCCGTCCGATCGAACGGGCGCGGGGCAGCGAACCCCGGCCCACCCTGCAGGAACACGAGCCAGGGCAGGTTCGCCCCCTCTTTCTCCACCGCGACGACCTCGCGCGCGAACACCGTGAGCTCACCGGCCTCCGGATGGGCGTGGTCGAGCGGGACGGGGAACTCGTGGTCCGTGAGGACCAGTCCCGGGATCCTGTAGGTAGGGCCAGGCATGTGTAGGACGGGTTGGGTGCGGAGAATCTTACTCAACGGCGTGCGCTCGGTGGGTCACGGGGAATGGACGCGGTTCGTACCATTTCGATGGAGTGGCCGTCATCCGTCCGTTGCCCCAGTCCCCCCCTGCCCCTGGACGAATCCCCACTCCGAGGCCATCGTAAAGCCATGACGTACCTGCCCCTCTTGCTGATAGTCACGAGCCTCCAGGCTGGAGAGCTCCCCGACGAGCCGATCGGGATCACGGCGACACTCGACGCGACGAGCCTCGAGGTCGGCGTCGAGTACGAGATCATTCTCGAGCTCTACCCGGGCGAAGCCTCGACCAGCGCAGCCGGCATTCCCGCGCCCTTCCTCCAGATCGACGTCCCCCCGTCCGTCAAGCTCTCGGGACCGGTGCTCGAGACGTACGCCGAACTCTCGCGCAACGAGTTCCTGCAGGAGCCGTACGAGCGCCTCCTCAAACAGTTTCCGGCGCGGATCGGGTTCCGGCTCATCGCGCCGCCCGGACCCGAGGAGACGATCGGACTCAACATCGTCGCCTACCTCGAGGGCCCGGACGGCGAGAAGACCTTCCTCCGCCGCCGCCTCGAGCTGCCCCTCACGCCCGGCGCCGAAGCCGTGGTCGGCGACGAGCACGATTCCAGCTGGGGTACCGATGAGAAGCTGCTCCAGATCGGAGACCGGGCCGCGCTCTTCGAGCTGCCGAGAGCCGACGGCACGATGGTCGCGCTCGCGTCGTACCTCGGCGAGAAGAACATCATCATCACGACCTATCGCGCCTTCTGGTGACCCTTCTGCAAGACGCAGCTGGTTCAGCTGCAGAAGATGTACGACGACCTCGAGGTGCTCGACACCGTCGTCATCGCCATCGCGCAGGAAGACAAGACCCTCTCGGACCACGGCAAGTTCCTGAAGGGATTCAAGCCCGCTCCGCGCTTCGACATCGTCGCGGACCTCGACCGCAAGGAGACGAAGGCCTACGACCGGACGACCGCCTACCTGATCGACAAGGAAGGGATCGTGCGCCAGATCTTCCCCATGATCATCCACGCACGCCCCGCCTGGGAGGCGATCCTGCGCGAGATCGACGGGCTGAACGAGCCCCGGAAGTAGAGTGGCGGCGCCGCCCCTCCCCAAGGGACGGCGCCGCGCCTCATCGCGACTTACCGAGCGCCGGACGCCTTGTCCTCCCCGGTCCCGGCGCTCCTATCGATTCATGGTCGGGTGATCAAAAATCGGGAAAGTGCGTCGCGATGAAGTTCGAGAGCAGGGTGCCGACCCCGGCGTATTCGTCGATCGCAATCCAATAGCTGTAGGTGTGCGCATTGGAGTCGGTCCGCCCGTCGAAGATCGTCACCGTGTTCAAGGGGACGTCCGTGACCTGGGCGTCCATGTCGCACAGGCTGAACGCTCCGGCGTCCACGAGCAAGGCCCAGAACCCCGCTGCATCCGCGGGCGAGATGGAGATCGTCGCGACCGCGACATCCTGTCCGACGCGCGCATCGAGGAACACCGTGTCGTTCTTGGACAGGCTGACTCGCCCGTCCGAGTACACCGTGAGGCTTCTGTACATCGGGCCGAGGAGCGTTCCACCGGACCGTTCGAAGATGAGGAGCGGCTCGTGTCGGATGCTGTTCGGGCAGACCCGCGATTGGAGGAAGGATTGCTCCGCGCGGGGGGCCACGGCGAAGAGCGTGGAACAGGCTGCGACCGAGAGCAGGAGTGCGGGACGATTCATGCTGACCTCCAGTGGGAACGACTGCGACGACAGGGGTGTCGCCTGACTCCTCAAGCTGGAAGCGCGTCACTTCCGGTCCGTGAATCCTGAAAAAAATGTCACCCTCGCAAGCCCCGCCGGCCCATCCGGCTGCGCCGCGGCCCCGCCTACGCGGCAGGTTCTCGAGGGCCGGCGGCGCAGCGCAGGATCGCCTCCAGGCTCCGCTCTACGTCATCCTTCGTGGTCGCCCAGGAGGAGACGCTGATCCGCATCAGGGTCCGACCCTTCCACACGGTACCCCCGCACCAGCAGGTGCCGTCCGCTTGGACGGCAGCCGTAACGCGCCGCGTCGCCTCATCGTCTCCGAACGAGACGAGGACCTGGTTGAGGACGACGTCGTTCGCCACCTCGTGGCCCGCGGCGCGCAGTCCTTGCGCGAAGCGCGCCGCATGCCGGCACGTGCGCTCGATGAGATCCGCCACACCCGCGCGACCGAGGCTGCGGATCGCCGCCCACACCTCGATGCCGCGGGCGCGCCGCGAGAGCTCCGGGGTGGTCTGGCACGGCTCGCGCCGATCGCCGTGGACGAGGTACGCCGCCCGTACCGCCATCGATGCCCGAAGCGAATCCGCGTCGCGGCAGATCGCGATCCCGCTGTCGTACGGCACGTTCAGCCACTTGTGCGCGTCGGTCGCCCACGAGTCCGCGCGCTCGTAGCCCGCCACCAGACCGGCCCGCTCGGGGGCTGCCGCTGCCCACAGGCCGAACGCGCCGTCGACGTGCACCCAGGCGCCGGCGGCCCGAGCCCGCTCGCAAACCTCCTCGGCCGGATCGAAGGCGCCCGTGTCCACGTTCCCCGCCTGCAGGCATACAAGCGTCGGGCCGTCGAAGGGCGGGAGCCGGTCCGGCCGCATCCGACCCTGCCCGTCCGTCGGTACGCGGGTGACGCGCTCCCGCCCGAAGCCCGCGAGGCCGAGGGACTTCAGCACCGAGACGTGCGCCTCTTCGCTGACGATCACGGTGACGGGCGGAGCTCCGAAGAGCCCATCCGCTTCGACATCCCAGCCCACGCGCGCCAGGAGCGCGTGCCGTGCGGCGCAGATCGCCGTGAAGTTCGCCATCGTGCCCCCGGTGACGAAGGCGCCGGCGGCGTCCCGCGGGAGGGCGAGGAGTTCGAGCAGCCAGCCGAGCGCGATCTCCTCGATCCTGGACGCGACGGGCGATCCGGTGACCATGCCCGCGTTCTGGTCCCACGCCCCCGCGAGCCAGTTCGCCGCGAGCGACGCAGGCACGGCGCCGCCGATCACGAAACCGAAGAACCGCCCGCCCGCCGAAGCGAGCGTCGCCGGCGAGCCGACCTCGTCGAGCGCCGCGAGCACGTCCCCCGGATCGGAGGGCTGCTCGGGCAGCGGGACGTCGAGGCGCGCGAGGCCCTCGATCGCGCGCGAGGTCGGCGCGACACGGCGATCGTTCAGGCCTTCGAGGTATCGCGTCGCCCGATCGGCCGCGGACTGGAGCAGGTTCTTCATCGCTCGCCCCCGTTGAGGGAGCGGGAGAGCCTAGCGGCGCCATGTCCGCGCGCCCAGCCTGGCGCACGGTCCGTCAGTCCGTGAACTCGGGCAGAAGCATGTGCGCGTCCGGGACGGTGCGTAAGTGTCGTACACCGTCGTTCCCGGGCCGATCACCCAATCGTTACCGGTGGGCGACAGAGGCGGTGCTCATGACTGCTGCCTTTCCGGTCGTAATCAGGTCCGGCCATGCGCAGCGAGAACCCTTCCAATCGTTCCACGAACCCGGAACGTGCACGACATGGCGCCGGACGTACGAGAGCGCACGAACACATGGGCGAAGGGCGCCATGCCGAGCTCTCGCGCGCGAGAGCTCGCGGCGCTTCGAGGGGCGGCTCGCGTGCCGGGGGATCAGCGTCTCACGGCGAAACCCTCTTCGGACGTCGCTTTGAGTCGCTCGAGATCCGCCTCGATCCGGGAGAGCCGCATGTGGCCGAGGATCGGTTCGATCACCTTCGGCGGCAGACCGGGGTACTGGGCCTCGCACATGAAGGCAACCGTGCACTTCCCGGACCCATGGTACAGGCGGAACTCGTAGCGCATCTCGACTTCGACGTCTCCGTCGGTGTAGCGGAAGGCGACGTGCGAATCCCGTTCGTAGTCCGTGACCACGAGGATCCGAGTTCGACGCACGCCGTCGACCATGATGACCTCCTCCAGGCGCGAGTCCGCGTCCAGTTCACCGTCGGGGACGACCTTCGACTCGACGAGCCCCTCGATCCACTGCTTGCGTAGCTCCGGCGTGGTGAGGACCTCGAATACCCGCTCCTTCGAGCGATTCACGCGCATCAGTCCCTCGTGTTCCCAGAGTCCGTCACCGCCGCCGGCGAGCGTGAGCAGCGCGGCTGCAAAGAAGGACAAGACACCGAGGATGAGGCTGAGGGACTTGAAGAATTCCATGCTGGTTCCTGTGGATGGGACGGTCGTCTATTTCATCGAGCGCCGGGTGGCCGGAGTCGCAGCCCCGGTCGGCAATCCCGGCATGAAAGATTTTCCAGTCGTCCGGCCGGGGAACCCCGCACGCCTGGAGCCCCCTGAGGCGATGCTCACTGTCGGCCCCGGCACCCGCAAAATAGAATGGAGCCATCATGCAGCACCCTTCCCGTACGCCCATGGACAAGGTCAACCTGAAGGCGAAGCTCCGCCTCTTCGAGGAGCAGTGGTCGCCGAAGATCGTCGGGGAGTTGAACGGGCAGTACGTCAAGCTCGCCAAGCTCGAGGGTGAGTTCGACTGGCACAGCCACGAGCACGAGGACGAGCTCTTCCTCGTCGTCGAGGGGCGCATCGTCATCCACCTGCGCGACCGCGAGGTGCCGCTGGAAGCGGGTGAGCTCTTCATCGTCCCGCGCGGAGTGGAGCACAAGCCCGTGGCGGAGCGGGAGGCCAGCGTGCTCCTGTTCGAGCCGACCTCCACCTTGAACACCGGCGACGCGCGCAGCGAGCGCACGGTGGAAGCCCTCGAGTGGATCTGACCCGGCGGCGCCTTGCGCCCCGGCTCGGGTTCGTGGATGCTTCGCGGCTCGATGCCCGACGATTACTACGCCAGTTACTCCGATCCGGCGGTCCATCGGACGATGATCGGGGATCACGCGCGGACCGATGCCTTTCGCCGCGCGATCGCTGAGGTCGTCCGCCCCGGGGACACGGTGCTCGACGTGGGCACGGGCACGGGCATCCTGAGCTTCTTCGCCGCGCGCGCGGGGGCCGAGCGGATCTACGCCGTCGACAACTCCTCGATCCTCGAGGTCGCGCGCAGACTCGCCATCGCGAACGAATTGGACGACCGGATTCATTTCATCCGCGAGCCGATCGAGACCGCGTTGATCGAGGAGCAGGTCGATGTCCTCGTATCGGAGTGGCTCGGGTTCTTCGCGTTGACCGAGACGATGTTCAAGAGCTTCGTCGTGGGCCGCGATCGCTTCCTCGCGCCCGGCGGGAAGATGATTCCCTCGGCCGTGCGGCTCTTCCTCGCGCCCATCGAGAGCGCGGATCTGCACGTACGCGACGGCACGGGGTTCTGGGAGCGCCCCATCCACGGCTTCGACTATTCGGAGATGGTCCAGTACGAGGTCGACAACCTGGTCACGACTTCGCGCTCGATCTCGCAGTCCGCCTACCTCGCTCCGCCCGTCGAGCTCGTCGCCATCGATTGCGTGCAGGACTCCGTCGAGGCCTACTTCTTCGACAGCAAGGTCGAAATGGTGGTCGAGCGGAACGGGACGCTGCACGGCTTCGCCGGACATTTCGACGCTGTACTCTCGCCGAGCGTCACGCTCTCGACCTCCTCCTACTCGGATTGGACCCACTGGCGCCAGTCGTTCTTCCCGATCCGTTCCGTGCCCGTCGAGAAGGGCGACCGGCTGACGGTCCACATGCGCGCAACGGATCCGCAGGAGGGTGACAAGCGGCTGCCGATCTACTTCCTCGATTGCGAGATCCATCGCGGCGCGCTTCGGACAGCGAAGTTCTTCTACTGCCACCATGCGAGCTGCGAGTGATGTAATACGAGGACGCGGCCGGTAGCCGCCGGCCGAGAATGGAAGTCACCCACACCAAGGCCCTTGAACGCCCGCTTCGAGACATGCGACAACGATCCCTGCCCCTGCCCGCTCTCATCGCCGCCTCCCTCGCCGCCTCCCTCGCCTGCACTGCGCCTGGGGGGGAACCGACACCCGCACCGCCCCCGGCGCTCGAGGAGCCGAGCGTCAAACCGGGGGTCAACGAGAACTTCCTCGCCGAAGACCTCGACGTCGAGGAATACATCGAGCGCTTCGAGGGTGAATCGCGCGAGGTCGCCGTCCACAAGGACGGGATCGTCGACCGCATCGGGATCGCGCCGGGCATGGCGGTGGCCGACATCGGCGCGGGCACGGGGCTCTTCACGGGCCTGCTCGCAAAGGAAGTCGGACCGGAAGGCCGCGTGTTCGCGGTCGACATCTCGCCGGTATTCATCGATCACCTCCGCGAGCGGTCGCTCGAGGAGGGTTGGAGCGGGGTCGACATGGTGCTCTGCACCGAGAAGTCCGCGGAGCTCGCCGCGGGCTCGATCGACCTCGCGTTCGTCTGCGACACCTACCACCACTTCGAGTACCCGCGCTCCACCCTCGCGAGTCTATTCGACGCACTGAAGCCGGGTGGAGCGCTCGTCGTCCTGGACTTCGAGCGCATCCCCGGCGTCTCGCGCGAATGGCTGCTCGGCCACGTCCGCGCCGACAAGCAGACGTTCACCGCCGAGATCACGGCCGCTGGCTTCGTGCTCCTGGAGGAGATCGAGGTCCCCGGACTCGACGAGAACTACATGTTGCGCTTCGCTCGACCCTGACGCCTGGCGCGCGACGACTGTGATGCAACCCGAGGAGCAGCTCGGAGGATGGCGCGCCAAGGCGCAAGAGATCATCTTCGAGTCGGACACGCGGGCGGGGAAGGCTTTCGACATCGGCCTGATCCTGGCGATCATGGTCAGCGTCGCCGTGGTGATGATGGAGAGCGTCGAGACCCTGGAGGCACGGTTCGGCCCCTTCCTGCGCGCCGCCGAGTGGGCGTTCACGGGCCTGTTCACGATCGAGTACGTGCTGCGGCTCCTGTGTGTCAGCCGGCCGATGCGCTACGCGCGGAGCTTCTTCGGCGTCGTCGACCTCGTCGCGGTCCTGCCCACCTACTTGAGCATCTTCCTCCCCGGCGCCCAGTACGCGCTCGTCGTGCGGACGCTCCGGATCCTGCGGATCTTCCGCGTGCTCAAGCTGGCGCATCACCTGGCGGAGACGGAGATCCTCGTGCGCGCCCTCGTGCGCTCGCGGCGCAAGATCACCGTCTTCCTGTTCGTCGTGTTCACGCTCGTCGTCATCCTCGGCTCGCTCATGTACCTCATCGAAGGCCGCGAGCACGGGTTCACGAGCATCCCGCGGGGCGTCTACTGGGCCATCGTCACCCTCACGACGGTGGGCTACGGCGACATCTCGCCCCAGACGGCCCTCGGTCAAGCCCTCGCGTCGGCCGTGATGGTCCTCGGGTTCTCGATCATCGCCGTGCCGACCGGAATCATCACCGCCGAGCTCACGCGCGCCGTGCAGTCCGGTGTCTCCGGACAGGCCTGCCCGCATTGTGCCTGCGAGGGGCACACGACCGATGCCGTCTTCTGCCGACTCTGCGGCGGACGGCTATGAGCGACTCCGCCCCGGGTCGGACTGGCCCTTAGGGCCCGTCCGGAAATTAACGTCACATTTCGCCGGCCCTCGGCGCCCGTGGCTGCGTTGCGCCTCCTCGGAAACCAGCTAGGTTGCCTGCGTCGGCGCGCCTTGCCACGAGCGCCGATGCCTCGCCGAAATGTGACGTTT
>Ga0114950_10001643_pt1 | contig 16917 bp, 12 predicted proteins | sample N075metaG_FD_83503 | JGI IMG/M metagenome (GOLD analysis project Ga0114950, IMG submission 83503) | Deep subsurface microbial communities from Kermadec Trench to uncover new lineages of life (NeLLi) - N075 metaG | ecosystem: Environmental > Aquatic > Marine > Ocean trench > Sediment | place... | reverse complement strand
ATGCAGGCCTTCGACCGGCGTGCGTCAGTCGCGCCGCATGAGGAGGAACACGAGCGTCGCGATCGACGTGAGCGCGCCGGCGACGTAGGTCATCGCCGCCGTGCGCAGCACCTTGTTCACGCCTTGCGCTTCCTCCTGCGTGGAGACGATGCCCGTCTCCGCGAGCACGGCCTTCGCGCGGTTGCTCGCGTCGAACTCGACCGGCAGGGTCACGAGCTGGAAGACGACGACCGTTCCAAAGAGGACGATCGCCACGGTCTGCAGGGCGCCGGACTGAGTGAAGATGCCCGCGATGAAGATCCAGATCCACGCGTTCGAACCGAACTGCGAGACCGGCACCAACTGCGAGCGCAAGCTCAAGGGCGCGTAGCCCGCCGCGTGCTGGATCGCGTGTCCCGCCTCGTGCGCGGCGACCGCGATCGACGAGATCGACCGGCCGTCGTACACCTGCGGCGACAGCCGTAGGGTGCTCGTGCGTGGGTCGTAGTGGTCCGAGAGGAACCCCCCGACGCGCTCGATGCTCACCTCCGCGCCGCCCGCGCGGGCCACGGCGGCGGCGGCCTGGGCCCCGGTCATGCCGCTGCGCACACCCACCTTGGCGTAGTGGCGGAAGGTCGACTTGACGCGCGCGGACGCCCAGGCGGCGATCAGCAGAAAGGGGCCGACGAAGAAGAGGTAATTGAGGTCGAAGAAGAACATGGGGGGGGGGCTCCAGGGTAGGGTCCGGCGCCTCTTACGCCACGGACCCTGGATCATCAAACCCCGAATCCCGGCTTTCGCGGTCCTTCGGGGCCATCCGGGGCCATCCGGGGTCATCCGGGTCAGCGTGTCTCCCACCCCTCGCGAAAGTCGGGCGCAGGACCTGCTGGAGCGCCTGAAGGCCCCGAGGGGGACGATGTTGTAGCCAATGCCGGGGCGACTTGTTACTCCCTATGGAGGGGATGCTCCCCCGCGCGCGGGCGCCTGGCCGTCCGTCCCCGAGGAAGATCGACCGTGAGTCCTGACAAAGATCTGTTGAAGATCGGCGAGTTCGCACGACTCGCCAACACGAACCTGCGTACGCTCCGGTACTACGAGGAGCTCGACCTGCTCCAGCCGGCCGGACGCAGCGAAGGCGGCTTCCGCTTCTACCGGCCGGCCGACTTGAACCGCGTGCGGATGATCCACAGCATGCAGGAGCTCGGACTGCACCTCGAGCAGATCCACGACATCCTCGACACGCGGTCACCGGATGGCTCACCCGCTGGAAATCGGGCTGAGTGGATCGACAAGATCCGCGCGGCTCTGAGCGAACAACGGCGACTGCTCGATGAGCGGACCGAAACCTTGAACGCCCAGCTCGAGCTCAACGAGGCGGCGGCGAGGAAGCTCGAGGATTGTGTGCCCTGCCCTCATACCCCGGACGCGAAGAACAATTTCTGCGAGACGTGCCAGACCACGGGACTCACGCTGCCCGTGTATCTGAGCTCGCTCTTCTGAGAGACTCGACCGCGCAAGGAATTCGCGGTCTCCTGAAGACCGTTCCCCGCACGGGTCGACAAGTGGTGGCGCGCCGGTCCCCTGCGCATTCCTCACCTCCCCGGCGGCCCCCTCCCCGATAGGGATGTACGCTGTCAGGGGCGCCCTCCCGCGGCCCGCACGAGAGACCATGACGAACGCAAGGCAGACCTTCCGGACCGAGGTGTCCGGTCTCTGGAGCCCCCGTCACCGCATTCTGGACGACGAGGGACGCGAGCTCGGCGTGCTCTCCGTGCACCGCAACCGTTTCGGAATGGTCGTCAGCGGCGAGTACCGGCCGGAGCGGGGCGAGGTGCTGTCGTTCCGGCGCGACCCCGGCATTCTGCGCGGTCAGTTCTCGCTCTGGACGGACGGCAAGGAGTGGCTCGGGTCCTCCTTGCGCTGGAACGTCGTCCGGCGCCAGATCGACGTCCAGACGGGCAGCAAGCCTCTCAGGATCGTCCCGGCGTTGGGCTGGCGGCGCGGCTGGCGCCTCGTGGCCCCCAAGACGGGTCAGATGGCTCGGATCGAGACGCCGCTCTGCTCCCGCAACTCGACCTTGCGGGTGTACCGCAAGATGGACTTCGAGCTCCTGCTCTTCGCCTACTTCCTCGGCTCCCTCATCCTGACCGAGTCCCTCCTCCCGACGGCCCTCGATGCCCTCGGGAGTGCCACCCAGGAGGCCGCCGCTGCGTCGTAGGGCAGAAACGATTTCCGCATCCCGGGAAGAGCCCGCGGATTCGGACGTCCACCCCCTCGGGTCTTCTCGGTCCCCTCGGTCAGCCGAGCAGCCTGGGCGCTCCCCTCGGACACTCAGTCCCACCTCCTAGTCCAATGACGGGCCCTCCGGGCCGCCCGGCCGCCGACGGCGGCTCACTCCACCAAGCAACCGACCTCGCAACCGAAACCCTCATCGACATGCGACCGCTCATCGTCCTCGTTCTCGTCGTCGCGGCCCTCGCCGCTTTCTACTTCGCTTTCCAGGCCGGATCCGGCTCGGAGCAGCCGGAACCCGATATCTCCGAGCCGACGGTGACCGCGCCGGACACGTCGACGCAGGCACCGGATCCGGTGGCCCTCCTCGGCCCCTCTTCGCCAGGCGCGCGGGACATAGTCGACGTCGACAGCCTCGTCGAAGCGCGTGCACCGGTCAACGCAACCGACGACTTCGACAACCGCCTGACCGGAACCGTCGAGAACGAAGCAGGCGAGCCCGTCGCGGATGCGCAGGTGGTGCTCACGCGCATCGGCCAGACGACGTTCCACTTCGCGGACCAACTCACGGACCGGAGCGGCGACATCTCGACGAAGACCAACAAGCGGGGCGAGTTCTCCTTCAAGAACGTCACGCCGTTCAACGGCTACGCGCTCAAGGTGCGACACTCCGAGTACGGCCCCGTCGAAGTGGGTCAGGTGCGCGTCGCGGCTTCGGGCGAGTCCCGCGAGCCTCCGATCGTGCTCTCGCCCGGGACGCGTGTCTCGGGCATGATCCGCGATGCCGGCGGCGCTCCCGTGAGCGGGGCGGACATCCACCTGGGCATGACCGTGCTCGGCGCGGCTGTCGATGGCCCGGACACGATCAAGACCTCGAGCACCGAGGACGGCGCATACGTCTTCGAGAACGTCGGCCCGGGCAACTACCAGATGACCGTCATCGCCGACGGCTACGGGCGCGTGTCCATCCAGCAGATCCACATCTCCGGCGAGGACATCGAGCAGGAGGTCATCCTGCAGGTCGCCATGATGATCGCGGGCCGCGTGATGGAGGTGGGCAACCAGGCGATCGAGGGCGCCATCGTCCAAGCGTTCTCGATGACCAACCGCAAAGAGCAGACGCGGACGCAAACGAAGACGAACGAGATGGGCGAGTTCACGATCATGGACGTCCCGGCCGGCAGCTACACGCTCATGACCATCGCGGAAGGGTACAAGTCCGACCGGAAGCAGCGCGTCGAAACGGGCACGATGGACGTCCTCATCGATCTCTCCCCCCAGGCGAAGATCACGGGCACGGTGGTCGACGCAGCCACGGGCGCGCCCCTCACGAAGTACAAGGTGCGCCTGCGCGAGCAGGTCCAGAACATGCAGACGACAATCCCGATCGGCAAGTCAACGCAGGCCGGGAACGAGAACGGCACCTACGTCATCTTCGCCCCGAAACCCGGGACGTACATCGTGGAGGCCAACTCCGCCGAGTACGCGGGCTGCTTTTCCGACCCGTTCACGATCGCCGACGCCAGCGGGGGAGCCCAGGGCATCGTCGTCCAGATGACCACGGGCGGCTCCATCCGCGGCACGATCGTCGACGCGGACGGCAAACCGATCGCCCGCGCCCAGATCACGAGCCACGCCAACGACTGGACGGACGACGAGTTCATGCGCGCCATCGCCGACATGTATCCGACCAATGCAACGACGCGCAAGGTGCGCTCCGGGAAGGATGGGACGTTCGTCCTCACGGGGCTCACGCCGGACACCTACCTCATCGATGTGGCCCACGGGAACTTCTCGAAGTCGTCGCAGCGCAACATCAGCGTGACCGAGGGCAGTGAGACGGACATCGGTAAGATCTCGCTGTCGAGCGGCGCGACCATCCGTGGGACGGTGTACGACCCCGCGGGGCAACCCCTCGCCGGCGCCATCGTGACCATGAACTCCCAATCGACGGCGGCTGCGTTGCAGTTGCCCGAGAACTACACCACCAAGACGGATGCGGGCGGCAAGTACGAGATCCAGCACGTCCGCAGCGGCGGGTACTCCATCAAGGCACGCCGCACCTCCAAGGCCGGCGCCAGCCCGTTCCTCCACTGGGAGGACATGAAAGCCACGGAGCGGCCGATCGTCGTGGCCGAGAATCAGGAGTACAACGGCCAGGACTTCCTGCTCGGGGCGATCGGAGACCGCTGAGCCCCTCGCCGTTCGCCCTGGCGCGGCGGTCTTCCCAACGAGCCCGCGCCCGATCCTCCCGCATCGGTCCGTTCTGATCCGCCTCCGACCCTTCGGGACGGCGGTGAGAGTTGGACTGCCGAAACGGCTCGGGCCCGGTCCCCTCGGGCAGACGACCCCCGCTGACTCGAGCGGCAATAGGGCTGGCCCGAAGCCCCCCCCAGGCGGAGTCACCAGTCCCCGAGGCGGCGGCTGGCAGGAGCGACCGGTAGACGGTCCAGGAGATCCGAGATATAGTGGACCCAGAGGCGGCCAGGGGGCTCTGGGCGCCCGATCCCCACTTGGATTTGCGTCTCGAGCCACGGCGCGCGCGCCCCCGAGCCCTCTCGCCGGCACCGTTGTTTGCACGGCGAGTCGATTCCTCCAACAAGTCCCGCACCGATGCTACTCCCCCTCCTCGCGGCGCTGCCGCTCGCCGCACCGGTCCAACAGGTGTGCGGGCATACCCCGGCGCTGCCCACCCCCCAGCACTACGCCCACTCTTTCCAGATCATCGACAACCCGACCCTCACCAACAATCCGGGGAATCCCGCTTTTGCGGAGTACAGTTTCTTCGGCGCCTCGACCGCGATCGGCGATTTCGACGGGGACGGGAACATGGATCTGGCCGTCGGTGCACCCGGCAACTCGGCTTCGCCGAGCAACATCGGCGGGCGCGTATTCGTGTTCTGGGCCGACGCCAACGGCGTGGACGCCAGCAACTACACGGAGATCCGCTCCCCCGGACAGTTGCCCGGCGACCTCTTCGGGTCGCACCTGCTGCGCGGCCCGCGGGCGCCCCTCAGCCTGAACCGCGACACACTGATCGTATCCGCGCCGAACAAGGACGAAGGCGGCATCAACACCGGCGCGGTCTACGTCGTCGACATGGCGGCGCCGCAGTTGATGACCAAGATCTCGCCCCCTGACTTCCAGGCGAACATGGCCTTCGGTTCCGCGCTCGAGCTTGGAGACGTGGACCACGACTCGATCCCCGACATCGTGATCGGAGCGCGAGGCGCGCGCCTGACGGCGAACTCCCTGGCCTACGGCTTCGTGTTCGTCTATTCGATGATGGATCTGGTGACCCCGAGCGTATGCCTCATCAACCCCGACTTCCGGAACCCTGGAAACTCCGGGAACGAGAACTTCGGGAAGGAGCTGGTACTCCAACGCGTGGGCGGCCAGGTCTTCGGATTGCTCGTGACCGCCGTCGGGAACAGTGACCTCCTCCAATCGAATGGGGGCGCAGCGTTCAGGTTCCTCGCCCCCATTACGCCGAGCTCGGTCCCCATCTCGCGGCTGTACAGCCCCATCGCAAGCGATGATATCGACGGCATCCGCCGCTACGGCATGTCGATGTCGGCCTCGAGCTGCGGGCGCGACTTCGTGATCTCCGCGCCGCGGCACGACATGTTCGACAGCGGGGGAGCCAGCCAGCACACATCTGGCATGGCCGTCTGGTACTCCCCACCGCGGCCGCCGCCCGGCTCGAACGGCGCGATGCAGGTTTCCGTGCTGTACCGGGTTCTGGACCGCGAGGACGTGCCCGGCGACGCGATCGAGCAATCACAGTACTACGGCTTCATGAGCGCGTTCGGCGATATCGCCGGGGCGGTCGGATCACAGGATGACCTGTTCCTGGTATCGCTTGGCGCCAGCACCGTCTCGAACGACCGGATCTTCATCTACGACGGAGACCATCCGGGCGCCGTCCCTCACTCCTTCGAACCCGCGCCGGGCTCCAGCTCGCACTTCGCGCAGTACCCGGTCACGGGGCAGCTCGGCCTTCCCGATACCCTGAGACTGGATCAGGTGATCCTGTCCGACTCGTACTGGGGACCGCCCTCCGGCAACTTGGATGCGCGCACCGGGCGCGTCGTGATCCTGACGTTCGACGAGAGCCAGGCACTGTAGAACATCCTGTAGCGGCGTTGGCTGCGACCCAATACGCAGCGGATCGTGCGCGGGTCGGTCTGGGACTGTCGCCTGTGCCTGACCGGAAGAGGAGATAACGGTGAGGACGGCAAGGACCGCGGCATGGGAAGCCGGGGCATGCTCCGCCGCACGGGTGCCGGCGGATCAGATCCTGGCTCGGTAGAGTCGAGCTCCTGGCTCGGTAGAGTCGAGCTCCTGGCTCGGTATAGTCTTGCCATGCAACTCGACACCGAGACCGCGTGGCGGTCGCTGCTCGAGCGCCACCTGGACTGCGCCGTCGATGTCGTGTTCGGACGCTCGCGGACGCATCCGGTCCAGACGCGGGTGCTCGATCGTGACCGAAACGGGCTCCTCGTCCGCCTGCACGTCATGTTCGCCACGGCGCCGGTCGAAATCGGTGAGTCCGTGGCGAAGTGGATCCGGTCCGGGCGGCGGGCGCGCCGGGCCTGCGCGCTGCTCGACGCGTGGATCGAGGCGCGGCTGGAAGAGGTCGCACCGACCGCGCCCCGCCGGGCGACCGTCATGACCAAGGGCGAGGTCCACGACCTCACCCTCCTCGCCGCGCCCCTCCTCGCGCAGGAGTTCGCGGGCGAGTTCCAGTCCACTCCGGGAAGTCCGGTCCTCACCTGGGGCCGGCGCGGTCGCAGCCGCACGCGACACTCGATCCGGCTCGGGAGCTACGTGTCCGAGTCGAACCTCGTGCGCATCCACCCCGCGCTCGACCAGGCGGCCGTGCCCGGCTGGTTCGTGCGGACAGTGATCTTCCACGAGCTGCTCCACGCGGCCCGCCCGCCCCACCGCGGATCCGGCTCGCGCTGGATCCACCACGACGCGGAATTCCGCGCACGCGAAGCCACCTACAGAGACCACGACCGCGCCCTGCGGTGGGAGGAGCAGAACCTCCCGCGCCTCCTCGCCTCCGCCCGCCGCGGAACACCGATGCGGGTCCGGAGGTCGGACGTGGAAGACGGCGAGCCGCGCCGTCGCCACGGACTGCTGGGCTTCATCCAACGCGAGCTGTTCTGAGCCTTCCCGCTCCTTCCTGCTCTCGTTTCTTGCCCGCCTTCCCAGCTCTTCCGCGGGCTTGGGGCGCAGCCCATGCCCGCGGAAGAGCTGGGAAGGCGGGCAAGAAACGAGAGCAGGCAGGGGCGGGAAGGAGCAGCGTCAGCGACGCGCGTACCCCTCGGACGAGTTCACGATCTTCGCGCCGGTGAGGCAGGTTCCAAGCACGTTGCCGCCGAGCGCCTCGAGGTTGTTGTGCGTCTGCTCGACGTAGTGGCGCGGAGTCTCACCGAGGCGCACGACGAGCAGGATCCCGTCGGCGACGGCGCCGAGCAGGCTCGCGTCCGAGATCGTCATCGCCTCCGGCGTATCGATCAGGACGTAGGAGTAGCTTTGCTTCAGACGGTTCATCACCGAGCGCATGCGGTCGGACCCGAGCAGCTCGGAGGGGTTGGGCGGCGGCTCGCCCGCCCCGATCACCGACACGCCGCTCACGGACGTGCGGCGGATCGCCTGGTCGATCGGCAGCTTCCCCCGCAGCACTTCCACGAGTCCCTGGCGCGCCGGCACGCCGAGATACTCCTCGACCGCGGGGTGGTGCAGATCGGCGTCGACGATGAGCACTTGCTTGCCGGGTAGCTCCGCCATGGCGATTGCCAGGTTGATGCAAGCCACGGTCTTGCCCTCCCCGCGCAGCGCGCTCGTGAGCACGAGCGTGTGCGAGGCCCCGTCGGGGTTCAGGGCGTGGATCGAATTGCGCAGGCCGCGGAACTGCTCGGCGATCTGGCTGCGAGGATCCATGATCGCCGCGAGCTCCTCGCGGCGGATCGGGATCGCCTCCGTCTCGCCCGCCTTCGCGGGGATCAACGGCTCGTGCGACGAGGTGCGCCACGAGAATCGGCGCTTCTCCTTCGCCGGCTCGGGCGGCGCGGTCTCGTCCTTGGGATCCGTCATGTTCTGGGCGGCGGTCCCGCCATCATGCTCATCGGCGGGGAGGGAGGAAGTCCATAGGCCAAAGCGAGACGAATCGGCGCCTCGCCCGTAGCTCGCGGGATTCGATTCCGGCCTGACTACGGCAGAAAACGCCGATCCAGCACGTCGAGGTCCTCGGCATCGATCTCGAGCGCGACGTACCAGTCATGCCGTGCGAGGGACTGCGCCAGGGAATGGCCCGAGAGCACCGCCGCCTTGCGCACGCGCGCGTCGAGGCTCGCCCACTCCTCGTCGAGACGCGCGGCGAGGAGGCCCGCGGCCGCCCGCTCGATCGCCGGCCGCAGCAGCGCCTCCGCCGCCCCGGCGGACACGGCCGCGACGAGCCCCTCGCGGGCCCTCCAACCGATCGTTGGCGACGCGGCGAGGACGCCCAGATCCAGGAGCTCGTCGGCCGACGGACTCTCGATCGCGAGCAAGCGATCGAGCACTTCGCGCTCCTCCTCCGGGGCGAGGAGGCCGGCCCATGCGCCCAGACGCAGGAGCCGGGCCGCGCGCACCGCGCCCTCGGCCCCCGCCCGAGCGACCCGATGGAGCTCGAGCAGCTCCGCCCGCCGCCCCATGCCCGCCCAGCGCCGCAGCCGCCGCGCGATATCCGGGAGAGCGTCCTGTTGCGCGAGCAGTCGGTCGAGGGCGCCGAGGGCGACCGGCCGGGCGCCGGCGGCGAGCGCCCACTCGAAGAGCGCCAGTTGCACGGCCGGAATGCTGGGTAACGCCCCGGGCCACGACCCGTCCGGGACCGCGGCGCGGCTGTCGACGAGCGCGCGCGCAAACTCCTCGACGAGGTCGAGTCGGTTCGCGCGCTCGAAGAGCGCGAGTGGCGCGCCCACCTCGACGGGTGCACCGCCGGCGCTCCCGATGCTCGCGAGCGTCCGCAGCGCTTGCGCGCGCACGACCGGTTCGGCGGTGGAGGCGAGCGCCTCGCGCGCAACGCGCTCCGCGTCCGCGCGCGAGGCCGACATCCCCTCCAGGACGACGAGGCGCAGCCACCGGCCGGCGCTCGGAGCCGCGCTCCAACCGGCGAGGATGGGGCCCGCGAGCTCCTCGCCCGAAGCGTTCGTCGGCGCCAGCCGCGCGAGCGCCCACGCTCGACGCTCCGCCGCCGGGATCGAGCCCGGCTCCCCGCGCGCGAGACGCTCGTCGAGCGTGGCGAGGAGCGCGCGAATCGCCTCGAGCCGATACAGCGCGGGAGCCACCCGGTCCCGCGCAGCCGCGACGAGCAGGCCCTCGAGCGCGGACTCGTCGCCGGACGCGAGCCAGAGGCGCTCGAGCCACGCGATCCCCGCGGGCCAACCCGTCGCGGCGAGCGCGCGCGCGCAGGCCGCGTTCCAGTCCGGGCTCTGCTCGCGCACGACGCCCTCGCACCAGAGGATGATGTGACGCTCCGCGGTGCCCTCGCCCTCGTCGCCGGCCTTGCAAACGCGCAGGAAAGGGCGCGCGCCCATGGACCGCGGGTCGCTCTCTTCGAGGAAGCCGAGCACTTCGAACGAGACGCGGTGCACGAAGGCGAGCCGGGTGAGGACCTCCGCGAACGTACCGACGAGCTTGCCCTCGTGCGCGGCGCGAGCGGGCAGGCGCAGCCGTACGGCGGGATCGAGGCTCGGGTCGAGCACGAGCGGCGCCGGTCCTCCGCCGAGGCGCCCGAGTCGATCGACCACGTCGGCGAGCGCCCCACCATCCCGGTCGACGGCGATCCGGCGGGTCGCGCGCTCGCGCCAATCCTCCGGGAACCGCCGCGGACGGCCCGGGGCCGCGCGGGTCGACGTGCTCCAGCGCGCGAGCATCTCCCCCACCGCTTCCCGGCCGACGGCCTCGACCGCGGGGGTACGGTCCGTGAGCAGGAGCACCGCGAGCGCGAGGTGCCGGTCGTCCGCGGCCAGCGCCTGCGCGATGCGCCGACGCACTTCGGGAGCACCCGCCCGCGCGAACTGAGCGACGTCGGCGAAGTCGTCGCGCACGAGGTGCACGGCCAGCCAACGCTGAGCCACGAGCCGCTCCACGGACCCCCCGGCCGAGAGCCGCCCGAGCCAGCGCGCGACATCCTCCGCCGCGTTCTCAGCGGGAGGTGCGCCCACGGATCCGCCGAGGGCGACGGCCACGAGCAGAACGAGACGCAAGGAGAGCGCGCGAGCCATCGGGACTAGCAGCCCGGGGTGGAACGCACGGCGCGCCCGGGGGTGGCGGCGTTTGGACTGGCGAGGGGCGCCGGCGACGAGCCGTCCGTGAAGACTCGGAGCCCGTGCCACGCTTTCGGCGCGGATCCAGTCGATTCTGAGCGTGGCGTGAGGTTCACCATGGACTGCTAGAGTAGCCCACGTCGCGGGCGCCGCGAAACGGCGCCGTCCCGGCACTGCCTGATGGCGGGTTCGAACGTGGGTTAGGGCCCGTCCGAGAATAAGTGCAAGGTTTCGCCGGCCCTCGCCGCCCCTGGCTGCGTTGCGGGGTCCCCTTCGAGTATCCAGCGCATACGAATCAAAGCGCCTTGCCAGGAGCGACGAGGGCTCGCCGAAACCTAGCACTTATTCTCGGACGGGCCCTTAGGGCCCGCGCAACAATAACTCCCGATTCTGGACGGCCCTCGCCGCCCCCGGCTGCGTTGCTCCTTCTCGGCGTATCACAGCGGATACGCGGTCGGCGTCGCGCCTTGCCGGGAACGACGAGTGCTCGCCCAGAATGGGGAGTTATTGTCGCGCGGACCCTTAGGACCGGCGCTCGTGTAGTCTGTCCGCGCCGATGTTCCGGAAGCTCATGATCGCGAACCGCGGTGAGGTCGCCGTCCGCATCGCGCGCGCGGCCCGCGAGCTCGGGATCGCGACCGTGTGCGTCGCCTCGGAGGTCGACCGCGGGGCGTCCTACCTCGCGGGCATGGACGAGGTCGTGTGCATCGGCGGCAAGGCGCCGGCCGAGAGCTACCTGCGCGGGGCGGCCGTGCTCCAGGCCGCGCTCCAGACGGGTTGCTCCGCGCTCCACCCCGGCTGGGGTTTCCTCGCCGAGGACGCGCGCTTCGCCGCGCTCTGCGAACAGCACGGGGTCACGTTCGTCGGACCCCCGGCGGGCGTCATGGACCGGATGGGGCTCAAGGGCGCCGCGAAGCTGGCGATGCGCGCAGCGGGCCTCGAAGTGATCCCCGGCAGCGAGGGCCGGCTCTCCGACGTCGAGGCGGCGGCACGGGCCGCGGGCGAGGTGGGCTACCCCGTGATCCTCAAGGCCGATGCCGGCGGCGGTGGGCGCGGGATGCGGCTGTGCGCGGACGAGGCCGAGTTGCGGGAGGCTTTCCCGACAGCGACGGCCGAGGCGCGGGCAGCGTTCGGGGACGGCGCGCTGACCCTCGAACGGTACATGACGGGCGGGCGCCACATCGAAGTACAAGTGCTCGTCGACGGCCTCGGGAGCGCCGTCCACCTGGGCGAGCGCGAGTGCTCGATCCAACGCAATCACCAAAAGCTGATCGAGGAGAGCCCGAGCCCCGCCCTCACGGCGGAGGAGCGCGACGCGATCGGCCGCCGGGCCGCGCGCGCCGCGGCCGACATCGGCTACGTCGGCGCGGGGACGATCGAGTTCCTGCGCCGACCCGCGGACGGCCGCCTGTGCTTCATGGAGATGAACACGCGGCTGCAGGTCGAGCACCCCGTGAGCGAGTGCGTGACGGGCGTCGACATCGTGCGCGAGCAACTGAGGATCGCCGCGCGCGAGCCCCTCGCCCTCACGCAGGCGGACGTGCGGTTCACGGGGCACGCGCTCGAGTGTCGCATCAACGCGGAGGATCCCGCGGACGGCTTCCGCCCGACCCCCGGCGTCCTCACCGCCTTCGAGCTCGCTGCGGACGCGGGCCCCGGCGTGGTCCGCGTCGACACGCACCTGGCCGTCGGCGACGAGATCCCGCCCTTCTACGACTCGCTGCTCGCGAAGGTCATCACCCATGGCGAGACCCGCGCGGAGGCGATCGAGACCATGCAGCGCGCGCTCGGCGCCGCGCGCGTGGAAGGCGTGAAGACCACGATCCCGCTGCACCTGGCCGTGCTCGCGAGCGCCGCCTTCCAGGCGGGCGACTACGACACCGCTACCATCCCCGGCTGGAGCCCGGAATAGGAGACGCCATGGCGAAGGTACCTCTGGTCCCCATCGGCCGGTCACGCGACGCTTTCCTCGACGACGCGAGCTACGCGCGCAATGCGAGCGCGCTGGCCGAGAAGAACGCGTTGCTCGCCGAGCGCCGAGCGACCGTGGCCGCCGGTTGGGGCGCGAAGTACGAGGAGCGCGTCCACGCGAAGTCGAAGCTCACGACGCGCGAGCGGATCGAGCTTCTGCGGGACGCGAGCTCGCAGGTCTTCGAGGTCGGCACCTTCGTGAACCACGACACGCTCTTCGGCAAGCTCACGTCGCCTGCGGCGGGCGTCGTCACGGCCTTCGTCCGGATCGAGGAACGCTGGACGATGGTGATCGCGAACGACAACACGGTCGCCTCGGGCTCGTGGTGGCCGCGGACGCCGGAGAAGATCGAACGGGCGCAGGAGATGGCGCTGCGGCTCACGCTGCCCGTCGTCTACCTCGTCGATTGCTCGGGGCTCTTCCTGCCCGAGCAGTCGCGTTCGTTCCCCGGCCGCACGGGCGCCGGGCACATCTTCAAGAAGAACGCCGAGCTGGCCGCCGCCGGCGTGCCGCAGATCGCGGGCGTGTTCGGCGACTGCATCGCGGGCGGGGGCTACATGCCACTCATCTCCGACCGCGTCTACATGACGGAGCAGGCGTACATGGTCATCGCCGGCGCGGCGCTCATCAAGGGCGCGAAGAGCCAGCACCTCTCGAGCCAGGGCATCGGCGGCCCCGATGTCCACGTGCACCAATCGGGGTGCGCCGACGTCCGCGTACCGAGCGACGAGATGGCGCTGCTCCTGATCCGCGAGGACATCGCCAAGCTGCCGGGCACGGCGTGCGATTTCTACCGCCACGGCGCGGAGGCGGCGGCGCCCTTCCACCCCGCAGCCGAGCTCGAGGGCATCCTCCCCGCGGACCACCGGATGAGCTACGACGCCGAGGAGATCCTCGCGCGGCTCGTCGACCGCAGCCTGTTCTGGGAAATCCTCCCCGACCGGGGGCGCGAGATGGTCGTGGGCATCGGGCGCGTGAACGGCCTCTACATGGGCTTCGCCCTTAACCGCCAGGGCCTGCTCGACGATCCCGAGCACCACGGCGCGTCGAAGCCCGGCGGCATCCTGTACAAGGACGGCATCGCGAAGGTCGCGGCGTTCAGCCGGGCGTGCAACGCCGACGGGATCCCCATCGTCTGGCTCCAGGACGTCTCGGGCTTCGACATCGGCGTGGAGGCCGAGCGCCTGGGCCTGCTCGGCTACGGCTCGAGCCTCATCTACACGAACAGCACGAACGACGTGCCGATGTTCACCGTGCTCCTGCGCAAGGCGTCGGGCGCGGGCTATTACGCGATGGCGGGCATGCCCTACGATCCGGTCGTTCAGCTCTCGACGCCGATCACGCGCCTTGCCGTGATGGAGGGCCGCACGCTCGCGATCGCCGCGTTCAGCACGAAGCTCGACGATGAGTTCGAGATCCAGAGCGACGACGCCGAGGAGCGTGAACGAGTCGAACGCGGCATGCGTGAGACCGAAGCCCGTATCGAGAGCGACATGGACCCCTACAAGGCGGCGGCGCAGATGGACACGGACGAGATCGTGCGGCTCGACGAAGTGCGAGCGTGGCTCGAGCTGTTCGCCGAGACTTCCTATCAATCGATCGGCGCGCGGCGCACGAAGAACCCGCGGATCTGGTCCCTGCACGACATCGCCGCCCTGAGCGAGCCGCGGGGCTGACGCGTGGGGGCTACCCTCCTGCTCCTCGCCCGGCGCGACGGCGACACGTGGCGGCTGCTCGCGCCCGACACGGGACTGTTCACGCGCGCCCTCGACCGCGGCGCGGCGCTCGCGCCGGGCCAGGACGCCGGGGTGCTCCTGCGCCTCGGGACGGGTGTTCGGCTCATCGTGCCCGAGGGCGTGCACGGCGTCGTCGCGAACGCCCGGCCCGAGCGCGTCCACGCTCCGGTGGGCCACTCGGACCTGCTCTACGAGGTGGCGGCGCAGGTGGCCGCGGACGCCGCGCCCATCGAAGCGGCGGAGGGCGATGCGTCCCGCGCCCTCGTCCTGAAGAGCCCCCAGAGCGGCCGGTTCTACCACCGCTCCGCGCCCGGGGCCGCGGCGTTCGTGAAGCCCGGGGACCCGCTCGAGGCGGGCACCCCGGTGGGCCTGATCGAGGTCATGAAGACGTTCGCGCACGTCGCCTACCGCCCGGATGGCGGGCTGCCGGAACGGGCCCGCGTCGTCCGCCTGATCGCAGGGGACGGGGTGGACGTCCGCGCGGGCGACCCCCTCGTGGAGATCGAGGCCCTCTGAGGGCACTGGGCAGTCCTGTTCCGCGGACCCCGTGGTGTCCACAAGCCGGGCCGCACTCATCTGCCGGCTAGACCGAAGTTCCCTGGCGCAGAGAGCCACAAGTGACTGAAGCTGCGGGAGTTAGCGCCAATTTTGGGCCCCAAGCGTACCCATGTAACCAACGGGAATTTCGGGATATATCCGGCGATTTCTGTCCCCTGTGGTGGTCTTATCGCCGATGTAGTACCCATGTACATCGAGTCCGTCCCCAATCGGTCGTCACCGCCGGCCATTCTGCTGCGAGAGAGCTATCGCGAAGACGGCAAGGTCAAGAAGCGCACCCTCGCCAACCTCACGCACTGGCCCGCCGACAAGCTCGAAGGCCTGCGCCGCGTGCTGCGCAACGAGACCTTGGTGAGTCCCGATGACGCCTTTGACATCGTGCGTAGCCTTCCTCACGGCCATGTGGCCGCCGTTTTGGGAACCCTTCGTCACTTGCAACTCGACAAGTTCATTGGCTCCCGCCGAAGCCGAGAGCGGGATCTCGTCGTCGCCATGATCGCAGCTCGCGTTCTCGATCCGCGATCGAAGCTGGCCACTGCGCGGGGACTGACGGACGAGACGGCGGCAAGCACTTTGGGCAAAGCCCTATCGCTCGGATCGACCGATGAGGATGAACTCTACGAGGCAATGGACTGGCTGTTGCCTCGCCAGGGCAAGATCGAGACCGCATTGGCTGCCCGGCACCTGGCTGAAGGAACCTTGGTGCTCTATGACGCCACATCGACGTACTTCGAGGGACGGACCTGCCCCCTTGGAGCCCTTGGTCACGCCAAGGCGGATGGCAAGAAGGGCAAACTGCAGATTGTCATTGGCCTGTTGTGCGCCCCCAGTGGCTGCCCGGTGAGTGTCGATGTGTTCGAGGGCAACACCAGCGACCCGAAGACCGTCGCGCCGCAGATCAAGAAGCTACGTGAGCGCTTCGGAATCAAGCGTGTGGTGCTTGTTGGCGATCGAGGAATGATCACCCAGGCTCGAATTGACGAGGACCTGCGGCCGCACAAAGGGGTGGACTGGATCACGTGCCTGCGAGCTCCCGCCATCAAGAAGCTGGTGAACAAGGGTGCCCTGCAACTATCGTTGTTCGACGAGCGGGATTTGGCGGAGATCACCGATCCGGACTATCCGGGCGAGAGATTGGTGGTGTGCCGAAATCCCTTCCTGGCCGAGGAACGAGGGCGCAAGCGTACGGACTTGCTCGAGGCGACAGAGCGCGAACTCGACAAGATCGTGGCCAGGGTGACTCGTCAGAAACGCCCTTTGGCAGGCAAGGACCGGATCGGGATGGCGCTCGGCAAAGTGATCAATCGCTACAAGATGGCGAAACACTTCAAGGTCGAGATCGGCGAAGGCAGCTGCCGTTACGAGCGGGACCTCGAAGGTATCGAAGCAGAGGCGCGACTCGACGGAATCTACGTAATCAGGACGAGCGTCGCCGAGACCAAACTGGACGCTGAAGCCACGGTACGAGCTTACAAGCGTCTCTCCGAAGTCGAGCGCGCCTTCCGCAGCCTCAAGACAGTTGACCTCAAGGTCCGCCCGATCCATCACCGACTCGAGAATCGGGTGCGCGCCCACGTGCTGCTGTGCATGTTGGCGTACTACGTCGAGTGGCACATGCGGGAAGCCTTGGCTCCTCTCCTGTTCGACGACGATGACAAGGCAAGTGCCGAAGCCGCCCGCTCGTCGATTGTGGCTCCTGCTCAGCGCTCGAGTTCGGCGCGACGCAAGGCGTGCAGCAAGCGCACCGCAGACGGCCTCCCGGTGCACAGCTTTCAGACCCTCCTCAATGACCTCGCGACGATCACGTCGAACACGCTGCGTTACAGCCAAGACGATGCACCTGACTTCGAGCGCACCACGATTCCGACATCGACGCAGCAGCGCGCGCTCGATCTGCTAGACGTTCGCGTCTACGTGTAGCCAGTACCGTGTACCCCGTGATGAGGGGTAGCTCCCGTAGCCTCAAGGGCTTACGTCGTTTGCTCGCCGGGAACTTCGGGCTAACCGAGGAGCCGGTGTCGCTGGCCCAGTTGTAACTCCCGCCGCTGACGGAGGAGGAGTCGCCTCCGGCCCAGTTGAAACGCCCGCCACTGACCGAGGACAATGTGCTGCCGGCGGTGTT
>Ga0114950_10001641_pt1 | contig 16928 bp, 29 predicted proteins | sample N075metaG_FD_83503 | JGI IMG/M metagenome (GOLD analysis project Ga0114950, IMG submission 83503) | Deep subsurface microbial communities from Kermadec Trench to uncover new lineages of life (NeLLi) - N075 metaG | ecosystem: Environmental > Aquatic > Marine > Ocean trench > Sediment | place... | reverse complement strand
GCGATGGTCTGGATGGACTGGGCTTCGGCAGGGGTGGCCTCTGTCTGGGTGAGAGCGACGATGGTGGCCGTCTTGGCGCCCAGGCGGGTGGCTAAGGTGGGTGAGGAGCAGCCGACCAGCAGGGAGAGTGCGAGAAGGGGGGCGAATAGTGCTAGTCGCATGGCACTTACCTCCGTTGGTTGGTGGACTTCTTACGGATGAGAGGCAGACCTGCCACCCAGCGGATCAGTGTGGGTGCGCCCGCCATGGTGATGATGCCCCAGCCGTAAGGGCCGGGATACGCAAGGAGGGTCGTGGCTGTATCCATCAACCACTGGCCCACTGCCATGGGGATTGTTCCGTCCATTGCTGGACTCCTTGTGTTAGACGTTCGCGCCGATTTGCAACAGGCCCTTCGACGTGAAGCGGTCGTAGAGAGGGACGGCGCTGATGATGTGCGCCTGTACTTCGTAGATGCCGGGGACCGGGAAGTCAGTGTTGAGTGAGGTGTACTGGAGGATGCCGTTGGTGCCACCTGTGCCGTCGAATACGGCGGTGCGTGTGAAGGTGGTGGACGAGCCTACGCGGCGGAAGATGAACGTCTTGGTGGTGGCACTGCTGATGTCCTGGGCTACGGGTGGGTTGGCTCCATCGGTCACGGTGATCGTGATGACGGTACCGGCGTCGGACGCCTGCATGTCGAAGACGGGAGTTTGCTGTGCCATCAGGACACCTCTGTCTCAAGAGGGGGTAAGGCCAGGGATACGGTAGCTGTTGACCTCATGGCGAGGGACACTGATACGAGGGCGTCGGGGGCGGCAGCCATTACAGGCAGTGAGAACGAGAAGGCAGGGATGAGGGGGCTGACAGCCTTGGCCTCTTGGCCGTAGTACTGCATGGCCATTGCCCACGGTCCTACGTCTGTCTTGATGAGGGGCATTACATTATTACCCCTGTGTCATTGTTGGCGGGTACTTCGGTCATGCCGACCACGACGAACTGCTGGTTGCCACCTACGTCAGCGGATGCGTTGATGCGTGTCATCTGCCCGGCGAGATCGCCGGTGGTCCAGAGGATGAGGCGACCGGCGAAGTGGTTGGCCGTGAGTTCGGTGATGTCGTCCACCTCGAAGGCGGTGGTGAGCGGGGTGAAGGGAGTGTCGTCCACTGTGAAGGGGATGATTTGTCCTGCTGAGAGGCCCAGTCGGATGGCGGCTGCCGTACTGTTGGCGATGGCCGCTACGTTCACGTCGATGAGGGTGGCCTCGACGCGGTACTGGAGGTTGACCTGTTTGCAGGCCGCGTTGGTGAACGTAAGGGAGAGGACACCGTTGGTGTCGGAGTGAGAGGCGGAGACGGTAAAGAAGTACCACCCGTTTTCGGCTTCGGTGATGGTCACGGTCATCGCGCCGAAGGCGGCACCGTTCTTGCTGATGCGTTTGGTGAAGCCGCCGTCCACCATGCCGGTCACGGCATCACCGGCCACGTCGTGAGCGAAGAAGGCGAGAGCGATGGAGGATGATTGCTTGAGGTAGTACATCAGTTCACCCTACCCCATACACGACTGAAGACGAAGCGTTGGATGCTGCGGGCCTGTTCGATTGTGGTGTTGGAGGGGGCTCCGGCAGCGACAGCCACACGGGTCACGATCTTCTGATTGGGCAGGAACCAGTAGGTGTGAGCGCCTGCGAATCCTGCCAAGTGCTTCTGGTGATAGATGATCACACGCCACCTCCGGTGATGATGGTGACGAAGGTGTCATCGGGTGCACCGGGTGTGCCGCCAGATGCGATGAAGCGGAAGGTGATCTTGCCACCGTTCATGTCGGCGGCGAGAGCGTCGAACTGGTAGATGCCGTTGGCGACCTCGGCGATGGTGCCGCTGACACCGACGAAGGCACCGCCGTCGATGGAGCGTGTACCGGACACGCCGGTGGCACCGGTGACCGGGGTTCGACCATCGGAGGCAGCCACGAACAGGAACATGAGGTTGCTGAAGGCAGCGTTCTCGGTGGGCAGGATGCCGTCCCTGATCTTGTCTATTGCATCGGCGTTGAGAGCGGTGGCGGTGATTACGTTGGCTTGGATCGCCCGCACATCTACATCGTCAACTGCGGGGTCGAAGTAGGCTGCACTCGCCAATGTTCGTGACGTGAGTGCACCGTCATCAGGCAGGTTGTCGATGGTCAGGCCCACCGAACCGGCAGTGACGTGTGACGCGGAGGCTTCGTCGAGGATGGCGTCCACGATTTCTTGGACGGCGGTTGCGGCAAGCTGATTCGAGCCGATGGCGTCGGTGTCCATGACAGTTGCGTTGATCGCGTTCGCTGCCATCTGCGATGCGCCGATGGCGTTGGCGGCGATCTTGGCTCCCGTGATCGCAGCGAAGTTGATGGACGCGGCGGTAATGACGTTCGCTTGGATTGAGCGCACGTCTACGTCGTCGGCTGCTGGGTCGAAGTAGTCGGCTGTGGGTTGTGTGCGGGCGTCGAACTGGGCGACCGTGGGTTGGCTTAGTATCAGCGTACGGAGTTCGGTCAGGCCATCAACGCCGTTGGCGAGGTCTACGGCTGCGGCAGACAGGGCGACGGTGAAGTGGCCGACAACTTCGCCCACGACTGAGACGCCGCCGACCGTGCCGGTGGAGATGAAGATGGCGTAGCTCTTGCCAACCTCGTAGCCGTTGCCAGCGGTGGCGACGATCTCTACTTCGTTGAAGCCGACGACGGCAGGGACGCCGATGGACACGTCCAGTGTTATCCCGACTGTGATAGCCGCGTCGTTGCCCTCTTCGTGGACCTTGATGACGGGGCTGCCAGCTAAGAGAGTGGGTACACCGTCAGAGAATTGGCGGGTGGTGAAGTGCTGGGTGAATGTGTCGTTGAGGGTGATGTCTCTCATCCGGCCAACCCTCCGCTGTCTCCGGCGAGGCCACCCATGCCTGCCAATCCACCTGGGCCTGCCAGTGTACCCATCAAGCGACCACCGACTGGTGGGGTGAGTGCGTTGCCGGAGTACGCGTTGCCCGCTGCGATCCGCCACGCCTCGTTGATGGTACCGGGGAAGTGGCCACGCATGTACGGGCGACCGCAGCCCGCTGCCGACATCCGCTTCTGTTGCGTGTCAATGGCCATCAGGTCATCTTGGCCTCAGAGTAATCGCCAGCGGCGTCCGTCAGTGCCTTGGTGGCGATGATGGAACCGGCGCTGTTGTAGATTCGGAGGGCGTCGGCACCACTGGTGAACGTGTCGAACCGGTTGCGGAGCGGCATGTACAGCATCATTGTGGCCTCGCGGAGAGAGGGGGTTGCTCCCGGTTCACCACTGAGTTCGGTGATGGCCGCGTCGAGGGCGGCGTTGACCTGGGTGAGGACTTCGGCGGGCGTGGCGTTGGCGGCTACCGACTGATCAAGGAAGGTGAGGGCGCCATCGTTGGGTAGGTTGTCGAGCGTGAGTCCGACCGTACCGGCAGTCAGGTGGCTTGCAGTTAGTTCGTTGAGGATTCCATCGACGATCTTCTGGATGGCGGTGGCGTCCAGTTCAGGTCCACCGATAGCGTCGGATGCGATTACAGTGGCGGTGATAGCACCGATGGCGAATGAGGAGGACCCGATGGCAAGGTTTGCGATGGAAGCGGCAGTGATGATGTTGGCCTGGAGTGACCGCACGTCCACGTCGTCAGTGGCGGGATCAAAGTAGGAGGCGGTGGCCAGTGTTCGGGCGAGGATTGAGGCATCGAGGAAGGTGAGGGCACCGTCGTTGGGGAGGTTGTCCAGTGTCAGGCCAACTGTGCCAGCGGTGACATGGCTTGCGGTCAGTTCGTTGAGGATGCCATCCACGATCTCTTGGACCGCATCGGTGGCGAGACCGCTGGCGGTAAAGAAACTCGGCCCGAAGTGTTCTGACCTGAAGGCGGTGTCTGCGATCTTGGTCGAGTCGAGGAAGTCAGTACCAAACTTTGCACCGGTGAGGGCAGATGATGCGATGGAAGCAGCATTGATTGCACCGCCGGTGAATGCTCCTGTTGAGATAACTAAGGGGGCAAGACGTACCACTTCAACATCAATCTCACCGTCGTTGCCTTGGGCGATCTGACCTGTACCGGCGCCACGGGTGTACAGGCCACCGGCTCCTTCGGCTGCCTGTGTAGGCAGGGCGCTGAGGCCCATGTTGACTGTGTTGTAGGGGTCCCATGGAACTACTTGGCCACGGGCCACGCCTTCGGCACAGGCGGCAGCCTTGTAGCGGACCTCGACCATGCCATCGGTGTTGAGTTCGGTGGCGGTCAGGATGATGTAGTAGCGACCCGGCATGTTGGTCGAGTCGATCTCGACGAGTGAGCCGCTGGTTGCAACGGTGGTGGCACCATTCTTTGAGATGCGACCTACGCCGGTCAGGCCAGTCTCGGCGGTGATGCCGTCAGTGCCATCGACGAGGTGGAGGTAGATGTGCCTCCTTGCCGGTGTGCCCTCGCTGTTCTGGAATTGCTGCATCTATCCACCTATCAGACTGGCGTAATAGTAGGGGGTTGCACCGCCTGCGGGTGCATTCGGCACCTCAAGCTCGAACCACGATATCTCTGCCCAGCTTGTTCTCGCTCCTGAGTGTCTGTCAGCATTTAGCTCGACGATGAGATTGTTGTAGTTTCCAATGGTATCTGCTTCCCCAGCCGACAGCGTGAATGTGCCAGCTATGAAGAGGCCGGTTGCAATGTCAAGGTGTGTCTGACTCGCAATGGTGGTTAGACCGTCTTTGAGTGTGATGATGATGTCAACGTCAGCTTGCGAACCACCACCCGACGTGTTCTTCCGGTAGGCGTAGCGGATGACGTGATCCACACTCGATACGGGGTCATCTGCATCACTGAGACGGAATATAACAGTCGAATCAGAAGGGTCATTCTCGGAGCGAACCCAGTCCCCGTCAGCCCGGACAACCTCGTCGATGTTCGTGTGCCTGTCGCCCGTCGTGTCGATGGGGTCGCCGGTCCACGCTCCGATTGACTGATCAAAGTCTGGTCGGATGAACTGGGCCACTTAGTCTCCTTGGGCCATGACGGCGGGCTTGGGTGGTGGAGGCTTGGTGCCGGTGGTGGCTTCGATGGACCACTTGATGTAGTGCGCGACCTCGTGCATGGCACGGGTATTGTCTTTGAGGGCAGCGAGCAGTATGCCCTGGTCACGTTCGTGTGCTGCGCGGAGGGCGATGGTGCCGAAGCCGAACTCGTCGGGTGATTCGTGCATCCTGATGAGGCGCACGCAGTCACGCTTCATCGAGATCATCATGGCCATGGCCGTTGCCATCCACGTGCCGATGACAACGAGGACGACGACCAGTGGTATCCATATCCCCGTACCTTCCATGTCCAACCTCCAGGTAGTGGGGGAATCAGGTTGATCGTGGGCCGATGAATCGTCCGATCACCATGCCACGTGTGAAGTTGGCGCCTGCTGCTGGAGTTTCTACGGCCACCATCACTTGCTCGACGCCGGTGAGCATCACGGAGGCGGCGCGGCTGACAGCGTAGATGGCACCGGTGGCAGGTGTGTATTGGATGGAGTCGGTGCCACAGTCTAGAAGGGTGTCGCTGCTGAGGGCGTCGAGGGCGTTTGTCCGAGCGTAGAGTTCGACCCAGAAGCCACCGTCCCCTTCGATGTCGTGGTTGTAGTTGGCGGGGTCCACGTCCTCCGGGTAGATACGGCCAGCGCGGACATCTTTGCTGGGCACCTTGCCGTAGACGTGGACGACGGGGTTGGTACCACCCACTGTGTTGATGGGGGCGGATGAGTGCTGCATCAGCACTCGGAGTTCGAGTGCGATGCCCATGTTGGGCACGACCAAGGGCCGGATGTTGTTGTTGTCTGCGCCGTTGCCGTCCAGTAGCAGGCCGGGGTCGGCAGCGTCGGGGTTGTCCGTCTGGATTTCCTCGTTCAGGACGACGAAGGAGCTACTGTACCCGGCGTGGATGTCGATGGGTAGGCCGTGGGATACGGCGGCTGCTGATATTGAAGTTTCACCGAGTGCGACCATTGGTGTGTGCTCCGTTGATGAGGAGGTGCGCTACGTACTCCCCCACTACCCGTCGTTGGGCCACAGAGGATGATGAAAGGTACACGGTTTCGATTCGCCATTCAAGGCAGAGGCGTTGGTAGGCATCGACTGCCAGCCAGGGAGATTCGTTGGTGTAAGGACGGTATGAGCGTAAAAGCTGCGGGATGGAGCCCTCGACGAGGAGGACAGGGTGGTCGCATTCGTTGAAGAGGCGCTTGCATTCATCGGAGAACTTCCGCCGTCCGTCGAGGGTGAGGCAGTTGCGGGCCAGTTCGCTGAAGTCCCGCTTCCGTTCCACCAGTATACGGGTCATGTTCCCGTTGAGGGCATAGTCACCGGTCTTGAGGTGGCAGGGCTCGACGTGGATGGGGATGGTGCGGGCCTTGCGGGCGTGGGGCTGGCAGTTGTGGCACAGCATGACGATGTGGTCGGGGAACAGGAGAGGTATCTTCTCTCGCTTGTCAACGAGAATGACGTAGTTCACGTGTCGGGCCGATCCATCTCGTCACACGCCTCTTCGATTCGTCTCTGGATGAAGCGGGACAGGCCGAGGCACGGTATGTTGCCGCCTGTCCATTGACGGACGTAGCGTCGGTCGTCGTTCGACCGGTTCTGGTAGGCGGCGAAGATCATTGCGTCGAAGCGGCCTGCCAGTTCGTTGAGCATGTCGTCGGTGTCTGCCAGTGACAGGTCCGCTATCGCACTCATTGGGCTTCCTTCCTGACGTAGGTGCGTACGTACCGGCCATCAGGTCCTCGGACACCGTTCAAGCGGGGGCGAGTGAAGCCCTTCTTGTAGTCAATCTCCCGTTGGCGGTCGAAGCGGCGCCAGCACTTGCGGCAGTAGCGCCCCTTGGGTGAGTGTTCTTCGATACGGAGGCAGCGTTTGCATTCGTGGACGGTGTAGTCCTTGCGGCCTAGCTCGGTGAGCAGTTCGCGGATGACGACACGGAAGCCCTGCATCACTGATGCCCATTGGGCGTAGGTCTCAGGGCGGTCTGGCTTCGCCCTTTTCTGCTTCGCCCGTTGAAGGCGGTCGGGGGTTGAACAGGTGCGCTCCCGATGTTGGGTCCTCATGTCATTGCTCGGAGGCCGCGGCGGGAGTCACGGTCGGAGTCCTTGAGGATGCGCTTGATCATGTTGGGTGCGTACGAGAAGGCCTTGGCCAGTTGGGTGGTGTTGAGGTGGCGGGATGCGGCGATGACTTGGGAGCGGCGGGCGTCGGTGAGCGGTGGGTTGCGCGGCCAGTCTCTCGTCTTGCAGATGCGGTATATCCAGGTGCGAGAGAGGCCGTGGTGTTCGGCGGTCTCTGCGACGGTGGCTCCTCGCATGAGGGAGGTGTAGATTGTCATGCTGCTGCTCCGTGGATGGTAGTGGAGTAGGTCAGGGGGAGGAAGTGACCGTGATGGTCACAGAAGGCACGCCAGTAACCGTGGGTGGACTCGAAGGTGATGGCGTCGGACATGAGGTGGTGGCACATGAGGACGGCACACTCGTCACGGCAGTCGAACTGGATGGAGTCGTACACCTGCGAGATCATGTAGTAGGGCGGGGAGCGGTGGTTGAGGGGTATGCCGTGGTGGTGGCAGTAGGCTTGCAGGCGGAGGAGTATGTTACCAGCGGTTGTCTGGATGGGGAAGTTGACAATCTCTGATACGTCGTACTTCTCGCCGCCCATGAACATGCGGGTCTGACCGATGAAGGGCAGGTGGAGGTAGCCGTTGGTGCGGGCTTCAAGGATGATCTTCTCTTGCCAGTTCCAGAAGACTGGCATGTCGGTGGGTCGGTGGTCTACTGCGTCTTGGAATACGGAGAGGGGGAGGATGCGGTCGGCTTTGCGGAGGACCGTCATCATGAGTTTGGCGGGTCCGGCACGGTACTGACCACCGAAGTTGATGTGCTTGGCCGGGTCACGCCAGTCCTCGCGGAACGCGTCATTCGATTTGTCGAGGGGCAGACCACAACTGAAGACGAGGTTTTCTGAGCCGAACAGGTCGATGGCCTTCTTGGTGTGCAGGTCTATGGGGTTGTCGGGGTCGAAGGCAGCGAGCAGGACTGGCTCACCGGAGGCGACGGCGGGGACCTTGAGTTCTATCTGGTCGAGGTCGTAGGAGACAATGTAGCCTCCCTCCCATCGTGAGACTTGGCACGCGTCGATGGATGGGGGGAAGGTTTGGCGGGCCGGGCCTTTGGCCGTGATGCGACCTTGGATTGTGCCTCCGAAGGCGCCGCCGCTGTCCTTTTCGTAGGCAGGGGTTACGAAGTAGGAGGAGTAGGCGAACTCACGGTGCCGAGAGGCTACCCGCGGCGTCCAACTGGTCCTCAACGTCACCGGTGGCTGGCGGTATGTTACCAGGGACGCCTTCGGTTGTGCCGCCTTCATCCGTGCTTTCGACTGCTGCTGTGTCGTTCCCGTCCGTCCCGACGTTAGCAGGCGTTGGTGATGTCGGGTGTGCCACTGGTTGAGGGTTCGCACTCGGTTCTGGCGGCGCTTGGCTGGTGGCTGCGTCGTGGAAGTGGTCGTAGAGGGTGCCGAAGTGTGTGTTGCGGGAACCGGCTGAGCAATGGGTGGCGTAGAGGGCTTGGAAGTTGGCGGCGTTTCCTTGCCAGATGGCACCGTCTTCGAAGGCGATCTGGATGATCTTGACGGCTGAGTGCATGATGGTGCTCCTATGAGTCGGGAGGATTGGTTGGTGCGGTCCTTACGGGCGAAGCGTAGCAAGGGGTACGTGTACGAGGACACTAGCTTCTGCTGACGGAGGTGTATACCAAGGAGGCGAAGGGCCAGCAAGTACTCGGATACTTCCGGGGTGGCTGACAGGGGGGCCAGGGTGTGCTCGAAGAGGCGACGGTTGATGTCGTTGATCGAGATTTTACGTTGGACTTCGGTGAGTTGGAAGAGGGGATGGTCACGGATGTGGGGGTCTACGTGGTGTTGGATGTAGGTGCAGATGCGTTCGATGAGGGCCAGCTTGTCTTTGTCTGAGTCCTCACCTTGGAGCCGGGTGTTGAAGCGGGACACGGAGACGGTGTGTGCGTGCTCGCACTTGCGGATGGCAACCTGTTCGAGGTGAAGGAGTTGGTTGCGGTCCATGCAGACGCCCGCTTCGGCCATGCGGATGACAGTCCAGAAGGCATCGGAGTAGTGCTGGATGCAGAAGGGGGAGAGCTTGTCGGAGTTGGGGTAGTCCTTGGCGATGCGACGGGCGAGTTCAGCGATGGAGAGGATGTTGTTGTGCGTGTCCTCACCGTTATAGTGCTGTTCGAGTGGGTCATCGGGTGACTCGAAGCGGGCGGGTCTGTCCTTGTACACGTGGGTGCGTAAGACGGGGCCGAGATTCTTGAGGGATTTCTCCGGGCGGAGTTCGTTCTGAAGGTAGTTCAGTGCGGACACGTCGATGAGGACGTGGCGGTACCCGTCAAGGGCTTGGCGGAAGATCGGATCGTAGTGACGGAGCATTCCCACATCGAAGGGGCCGTTCATTAGCAATAGGGTCTCCGACCACATCAGCCACTTTGCGAGCCTGTGCCTGTGCTCCGGCTGATACATAAGGAAAACCATCGTTGATCCGGGCTTCAAGCACTGGAGGGAACTCATGTCCCAGCCGTGCGCCAGCCTGTAGTCGTCCATCAAGGTTGGTGGTGAAGCCCCAGAGGATGTGGCTAACAACAGCGGCTTCGGCGGCTGAGTGACTGTCAGCGAACACGACGGCGTAGGCGATGGCTTCTCGCCGGATGTCGCTGAGTCGGACGTTCTTTCGTCTGGACATCGTGTGTCCTCCTCGATGAGCGTGATGGATACTGATTGAACGAGGTCTTGGGGGCGGAGTCCACGTGGTCCATCAAGGAACATGCACTTGCGAGGGTTGAAGCGTCCGTTCTTCTTGGTCTCGCCTTGGGTGGGCAGGGGTGTGCCATCGTGAGCGTGTTTGCATATGCCGTAGGTCTCGATGTCGAGGGAGATGACCCGGTGGTCCATCATCCTTCCTCCCTCCGTTTGATGGCTGCCATGTCTTGTTGTTCGGCCACTGTCGTTTGCAGATGGGCGAGGGCGGCGGAGGTGCGCACGACCTCGGCGTCCAGCAAGGTGATGATGCGGTCCTGGCGCTGGATGTGGGAGGCGAGGGCAGCGTTGACAGACTTGGCACTGCGTAACTCTGACATCAGCACTGTTCTCTCGTCGGTCAGCTTCTTGACCTCATTCCTCAGCTTGTTCATCGTTGACAGTTCCGGTGCGGCGTCCTCTGCGGGTGTTGGGTTGGGCACTGTTCTCTCCGTGTGTTAGTAGGGACAGGTGATCGGGGTTGATGCACTTAGCCATCATGGCACCTCTGGGCAGCCGGGCATGTGAGAGTGACCCAAGGTCAGGTTGCACCCGCAGCCCGTGCACGTCTCCGCGAGCCATGGTTTGTCGGGTGGTCCCTCACTACCGGGGTGGTTGGGGAAGGGCAGTCCTGTGGTCGTGAGGGTGGGGCCTTTCGTTTGAGCGGCAGTCAGTTGTGTCTGGTACATGCCGGGCGGGAGGTCCGTGCGTACGACACCGAGTCCGTTGCACTTGCGGCATGGACTGCCGTGTTGTTCCCAGCCCTGGCAGAGGGGGCACTCTTTGGTTAGGGATCGCTGAGGTTTACGCACGTCTGATAATTCGGGGTGCGAAGGTCGGAGGTCGGCGGGCGCAGCTACGAAGTGAGGTGGTTCCCAACCGCGTTCGATGATGTAGACGACCAACTCGTCTGCGAATTCGGTGACGGCATCGTGCTGGTCATCCGACGAAGACATGTCCCATCCGAGGCTGACCTTGGCGAGGAAGTCGTCGATCTTGCAGGCTATGCCGTCACGGATGGCCAGCCAATCCAGATGTGGGTTTGGTGGGTGTTGTTCCTTGGACACTGTGGACTCCTTCCCAGTTGAATTGGTGGTGGTACGTCTTCCCCGTCATGACGCTGTGGGTGTCAACGTAGAGGTAGAGGTCATCCGGGGGTTGGTACTCGGCGAACAGGATGTCGGCGTTCTCGTTACCCGTGGCCATCAGGAAGCCACCGTATCTGGTGCAGAGGGTACGGAGTTCGGCGGCGAAGGCGACGGCATCAAGGGCTTTCATGCGGGCACCGAGGTGACAGGGGGTGACGCCATCCCGGCGATGATGAGCAGGTCGGTGTCTGTGTCGAGGGAGAGGTCCGGCAGGGTTGATATGCCACTGTGGTGCATGAGTTCGAGGTCGTTGAGGGCACGCTCGTACACGTCGTGATCCATGCGACCGTAGCCACCGGGAGGTGGGACGACACGACAGGGGCGGACGGCTCCGTCGATGCGGTCAATGATCTTGACCAGTCGGTTCTTCTCCTCCAGCAGGCGCTTTACTTGGACTGAGCGGAGGAAGTAGAAGTTGCGACGGCTGCCGGTGTCGGTCTTCTTGCCGTTGCAGTCGATGTAGGACAGGTAGCAGGTGGCCTTGTTGTAGCCGGTGATGGTGATGAGTTCACCGCTTGACTTCATGGCGGGGAGGTTTACGACACGCTTCTGGAGTCGGTTGCGTGCCGCTTCGTTCTTCTGTTGGGTCTCGATGGCGCCGGGAAGGGTGCGGTGCGTTCCCTTGGCACCTTGGTACATGAAGACGCCGTTGCTGACGTGGCAGTAGATTTTGTGGGACGCGTTGACCAGTACCCAGGCGTCATTGGTGGCGAGGTTTACGTCGTCATCTTGCATGGTTGTGTCCTTGGTGCACGGGGTGGGATGAAGGTCGGGTCGGATGGCGTGGCCATCGTGCCATTGAGGTAGTCGTCGAGCAGTTCAAGGTGCGATTCGACACTGACAATGTAGGCTTCCTCACGGAGTACGGCAGCAGGGTGGAAGGTGGTGAACGTGCCGTAGGCTATGTTGAGGGTGTGGGCGTCACCGGAACGGTTGGAGAGGTGGAAGTGACGGAAGTATTCGTTGCCGTTGAGGTTCCGGGCTTCGGTGAGGGTGAGACGTTTGATGCCGACGAACCGCATGAAGAATTGGGATGCGGCGTACTCACCGAGGAGGCAGACCGCTATCTTGGCAGCGTGGTGGGCCTGCATGATTGTGTCGATGTCTGCCAGTAGGTAAGGAAAGCAGGCGACCGCTGACTTAGCGGGGGGCTTGGGCATTGGACCACAACGAACGATGTTGGTGCAGTAGAGGGAGCACGTCTGTTCCCAGTCCATGGGCTTGAGGTAAACGTTGCGGAACAGGTAGCCGGAGTTAGGTCGCCCATCTCTGGGGTCCAGCATCGGAAAGAACGGTTCATTGTTGATGTCCTCGTGGTAGCCAGGGTTCATGCCAATGAAGATGATGGCCGGGGTAGTGGGGGAGGGAGGAAGGGAGGGGAGCTGGATGGTGGGCACACCGACGTTCTTGATGACGGTGGCGTGGAGTTCGCAGCGGGTGCAGTTGGGGTGAGAGTTGAACATTAGAGGGGGCGGTGGTAGGGGATGGTCTTCCTTCCGTTGCAGTTAGGGCAGGTGGTGTGGGAGGGGAGCAGGTGTCCACTTCCCCGGCAGGTGGGACAGATGCTGGTGGTGCGCCGGTCGGGGATGGTGTAGTCAGCACGACGGAGACCACGGAGCAGGCCACCGAGTATCCAGATGCGGTCAATCCTCATCGTGTGCTTCTTGCAGACGGTTGTAGACGTGGGTGAGTTCGTCCTCCTGCTTGGCAATGCGGCTGTGCAGTATGCTGATGATGCGGCCCACGATCTCAGGCTTGGCGCAGTTGATGGAGGTGCGCTGCAAGTTGGTGACGATGATGACTTTGGTGCCGTCAACTTTGATGGGCATGGTCTGATCTTTCGCTTAGCAGGTGGAGACCGGAGGTCGGGGGTGTGCGGCGCTTCTTGCGGTCGTACTTTCGCTTCGCCTTCTTCAGGGGGGCGTACTTACGCCAGCATTCGATGCAGTAGGCAGTATTCTTGTAGTGCTCACGGTAATTGTGGCACTTGGTGCACTGTCGGTAGCCACGAGGTTTGTCTTTCCTCACGGTCTAGTCCATGTAGCGTCGGAGGGCAGAGGAGGCGTTGCCGGTGGCCTGTTCGACTTCCTTCCATGTCTTGCCGCTGTTGCGCATGCGGATGGCGAGGGAGACGGTCTCGTCGGTGATTGCCTTGCGCTTCTTGCGGGCGGTGGTGCCGCCGATGATGGCGGCGATGTCCTGGGCCTTGGAGGTGGTGGCGCGTCGGGGTGGTGCTACTTCAAGGCCGTAGCGTGCGAGCGTGATGATGGCTTCGTGCAGGTTCATACCTTGGCGACCTTTCGTAGGTGAGTGATGAGGTTGGTGACGTGGCGACGGTCGTGGACGGTGATGGGGTAGCGTTCGAGTTGGTTGGTGAACCGGATGGCGAAGCCGTAGATGCAGTTGTCCTTGAGTTGTTGGGGGGCACGTTGGATGCAGATGCGCTCGTGGGCTTTCACCTTGTCGGTGCGACGTTTGCCCTTGTCGAGGGCGGCGATCTCCTGCGTGGTGAGAATGGCCATGTGTTACTCCATTGGGTGAGGGAAAGATGGGTCTCTTGGGTACTAGCCTGACGGTGGAGACCCGGCACCGGCCCATCTAACCACGCAAAGTTCGGATGAGCAGGTAGATGGCGTAAAGACAGAGGTACAACCATGGGTTGCGGAAGTTGAGGTATTGGTTGGCTTGTCTCTTATGAGACAAGGGCCTGTGCTGCCCGTTGGTCGAGGATGTGACACGCCAGCTTGCCGCCGAGCAGGTCGAGGGTGAACTCGAAGTCAGGGGTGGCGTCGTCGTCGGCACGGTGATGGGCAAGTTCGTGGAACATGGTGCGTAGGCGTTCGAGTCGTTGGCCCGGTGCGAACAGCTTCTCTTGGAGCCAGATGCGGCAGCCATCTGCGTTGACCATGCACATGCCGTCGATCTTCTTGGACTCGTCGTTGAAGATGCAGACTTCGGCGGTGACCTGCGTGATGTCCATGATGGCGGCGAGTTCGGCCAGTTCGGCGTGGTACAGGGCGTTGGGGGATGCGATGGACGTGAAGCCGGTGTCCTTGGGGAGGCAGGTCGAGGCGGTGCGTACACGGGCAGCCATCAGGTCGGTGGGGGTGAGGGGGGCATCGCACACGAGGGCAGCGAGTGGTTCGGGCAGGTGGATCACGTCGAACCCACGGGCAGCGGCGAGCAGGTTGGTGGTGGGCTTGGTGACTGCGGTTACGGCGTCGTTGCCGTAGCGTTTGCGGAAGGCGACGGCCAGCATCTCCTTGGGCTTGCTGTTGTAGGGTGTGCCGTAGGACTTGAGGCAGGTGAGCACTTCCCAGCATTGGGGGGCTGCCATCAGTTCGTCGGCGATGTCCTCGGTCATGTGGTAGAGGAGGAGACCGGCGACACCGTAGGGGAGGGACTCACCGGTGGCCACGGTGCGGTCACGGTTGAGGGTGAGCGAGTTGAGGTTGTAGTTGTAGAGGGAGTCCACGTTTGCGACCTCGCAGATGAAGATGCCCTTGCAGAAGATGGTAGTGGGGGTGTTGGATGGGCGTGCCCAGCAATGGCTGGTGGCACCGTTGTCGATGATGCGGTCGTCCATGATGTCACGGATGCCCTTCATCCTGACTTGGCAGACGAACTTGGTGTTGCCACCGTATTGCCACTTCGCAGGGTCCATGTTGTAGACCTTGGCGTGAAGGACGGTCTCGCCGAAGATGTCCTTGAAGCAGAACTCGATGGTGTGTTCGGGCAGGAGGACCGTCATCTTGGATGCACGGGTACGGGTGCAGATGAGTGCGGCGAGCTTGAAGCCCTCGCCGAACTGTCCGATCTTGTCGTCGTCGTCATGGGATGAGCCGCACCCAAGGAGGATGACCTCGGCGACACGTGGTGCGGTGGACGTGCGGAAGTCGAGGAAGTCGGGGTCGTCAGGGTTCTGGAAGCGTTGGTAGTTGGAGTCGGCATCCTTGCAGTTGGCAGCAATTTCACGTGCTACCTCCCACACCCCCATGTTGGGGACGTAGTTAGGGGTCAAGCCCATGGTCACCATCGTTGCCCGTGTTGATCCCATCAGGTGTGGTCCTTCCGTGTTATAAGCGGTCGCCTCCAGGCATGGACAACATGCCGTCGTGGTACCCGCATGATTGGCATTTGCCGTCGCGTGCGTCGGTGCTGCCACAGTGGGGGCAGCCGCGCGGTGAGGGTGGCGGTGGTTCGAGGGCGTGTCGGACGGCGAGCAAGCCAACGTCGTCCTCGGTGTCTTTGCGCAGGTTGGCTATGAGTTCGAGGGCGGCGTCGATCTTCGCTTGCTTCTCGATGCAGAGGCAGACGGCGCACTTGGTTGCTGCCCACCATGGTCCGTGTTCTTTGCAAAGCATGGTGTTAGCTCGGAAGGGATGCCTTCGTGTTCTCCGTTACGACTATGACGGTCAGGCCACGGCATCGGTAGTTGCTGGCGGTCATGCCACACGGTCCATCTTGCAGGCGGGCGACCTCGGCTTCGGCTGCTCCCTTCAGGCCGTAAGAGCAGGCGTGCTGCTCGCCGTTGACCCATCCGTCGCCGCACCAGTAGCCGACACGTCTGCCTCCGATGTTGAGGGATATGAGTATGGCTTGCATCAGTTCACACTGAGGATGTTGGCGTCTGCGGTGAGGCCACACCGGGCGTCGAGCAGAGCGGTGAGTCGGGCGTTGCGCTTGGGTCCTTCGAGCAGGGAGGGGTACTGCTTCTCGACCTCAGTGAAGGCGTTGAGCATGCGCCAAGCGGTGGGTGTGCCGAGTTCGTCGTCGGCTTCACCGTGTCCACCGCATCCGTCCGGTCGGTCCCACTCGTGAAGGACTTTGTAGATGCGGGAGGGTGAGACAGCACGGGCACGCATGGCACGCATCAGGAAGTCGTGGGCTTCGAGGCGAGTGCGTTCCGCAATGGAGTCGCCACGGGTCTCGTCGCCGAAGGTGTAGGCACGGTAGCGGGAGTAGCGTTCTTCGACGAGGCCCATCCGTTCGCCCAGCTTGCCGAGTTGGGTGAAGACGATGCCTTCGAGGTCACGCTGGATGTAGCGGGTGGACTTGCGGCGGTAGCTGAACAGGTCACCGCCCGACCAGCAGAGGTTGTCGCACAGCCAGACGCGGGTGCCGAGTAGTCCTTGAGGGGCAAAGGACTTGTCGTGTGAACTGCGTAGTCCGAGGTTGAAGGTGTGCCCGTTGGGTGTCATGCCGGGGCCTTCGGTGATCTCGATGATCCCGAAGTAGCGTTGGCCGTTGTCACCCCAGAGGGCGTGGACCTCCTCGCCCATGGTGTAGCCGTAGTCGGTGAGGGCACGGCGGGACACGTCAACCAGGGTGGAATGGGGTATGGGAAAGTGAGAGTCAGTGGGTTCGGGAGTCTTGACCGCTTGGACGGTCGAGTAAGAGACTTCCTTACCACCACAGTGAAGCATGAGTCCTTGCATGGTGGCGGCTCCTGTTTACAGGTGAGGGGTTGATTGTACTGGATGGGTGTGAAGCTGTCAAGGCTTGAGGAGGGCAGGCAGCAGTTCGTGGTTCAGTCTGATCCTCTTGCGGTCCTTGGTGGTGAGGGTAGGGGGTATGACGTGCACCCACGGGTCGAAGTCACCGTCGTGGTCGAGGATGTTGTGCATGATGGAGCGGAGTTTGTATTCTGAGCGGGGGGCCAGATCAGCGGGGAACTTGGGGCCACGCCATGCTGTTATGTCGTCGTCGCATCCCTTGAACATGGTCTCGGCTGCCCGGTAGTCGGACGCGTTGCCGTACTCCTTGTTGAATACCTCCTCGTCCTCCATGTCCCCGCCGCCGGACTCGAAGGCACACTCGATGAGGTGCATGTCACGGGGCTCCCACCATCTTTGGAGGAGGTCGGTGAGCACGTTGAACTCGTCGCCGGTGCCGATGGCGCAGTTGTATTCGGCGTTGTACATGTCTTTG
>Ga0114950_10001639_pt1 | contig 16932 bp, 15 predicted proteins | sample N075metaG_FD_83503 | JGI IMG/M metagenome (GOLD analysis project Ga0114950, IMG submission 83503) | Deep subsurface microbial communities from Kermadec Trench to uncover new lineages of life (NeLLi) - N075 metaG | ecosystem: Environmental > Aquatic > Marine > Ocean trench > Sediment | place... | reverse complement strand
GGCCAGCAGAAACACCAGTGGTACGACGATGTTCAAGACCATTGAGATAACTGACACGGTCAGCTTTATCCGCTGATACTTGCGTGCCCTGGGCGGACTCGGGGATGTGCTCGGTTCGGGTGACCGGTTTTCGTTACCGGACAATTCGCGATCGTTGTTGATCGGCTCTTTGGAGGTCAATCCCACACCTCGACTGTGCGTTCCCTGAACAGGTCCCAGTCCCACTCGGCTCCCCAACCGGGCGCGTCGGGAGGCGAGATCCGCCCTTTTATTGGACTGACGGGGTTCATCATGCCGAGATGCTTGCCAGCTTCATCGTGTCGGCCGCCCGGGAAGTATTCGTAGTAACTGGTGTTCTGTACCGAACAGAGCAGATGGGCGTGAACGAGTCCCCACAGGCCACCAGGGCCGTTGAACTCGATGTTTGCGCCGTGCAGTTCGGCGAGGTGGGCCAGCTTCAGGCCGGCGGTCACACCCGTCCTGGCGTTGTACCTGATCAGGTCGGTTGCACCCGAGATCAGCCACTGGGCTGAGATTTCGACATCGTGCATTAAAGTCTCGTTCGACATGATCGGGACGGTCAACGTATTGGCGAGTTGGACAAGTTTGTTGTGATACTGCTCGGTGAGTGGCTCTTCGAACCAGCGGTATTGCAGCCCTTCCAGCGCTTTTCCTACAGTCACCGCCTCATCGTATGTGTAGACCGCCACAGGGTCGTGCATGAGTTCGATCGAAGGCCCGACAGCCTCGCGAATGGCGGTCAACCATTCGATGTTTTCACGGAACGGGTGATAGAAATGGTCTTTGGTAGCGATGAATCCTTCGGAAACCGCCGCCCGGGCGTCGTCGGCTGCCTCCTCAATGGTGGCTCCGCGGATGTTGAGGTAAGCGGGCAGCGAGTCGCGGACTCGGCCGATTAGCGCCCACACCGGCATGTCAGCCGCCTTGCCCGCGATGTCCCACAGGCAGTTGTCGAACGCTCCGAACCAACCCGGTACGCGATACACCCAACGTGTGCCCTGGTGGAGCTTCTGGTAAAGGTGTTCCCGGTAGAGCGGGTCTTCTCCCATGACGAGGCCCCGTAGTTGCTCAACGTCATGTTTTGTTAGCGAGGCGACGCCGTCGGAAATGGCGGTGCAGTGACCGGTGATTCCTTCGTCGGTGTCTACATGGAGGATGAACTCGTACTGTTTGCGGGCGGTTGAACCGGGATCCGTGCCGGTCTGCGCGGGAGGGGCGTGGAGCCACCGCTCCCGCTGCTGTCCGGAGAGCTTTATCAACTCAAACTGGCGGATGGGCTGATCGGTTTCGAGGACGGTGAGACGTACGTTCGTAATCTTCATTCTTGTCCCTCAGGATGGCCCGCGGCGTTAGAAAATACGCTGGTCGCTCGCAGTTTCATCGACGACTGCGACTTCCCCGACCGTGAATCGCTCAAGTACAGATTCATCGACCTCGATACCGAGTCCCGGCCCGGTGGGAACTTCGACCCTGCTGTTCGTCTGTGTGAAGAACGGCTCGGTCAGGTTCTCTCTGATCGGGTGCGGGGTCTGATCGAACTCCAGAACAGACTCGTTCTGATAGGGGATATCGGTCTGGCCGATCTGGTTGACGGGCTGAACTGCAAGCGCATGAAGGGCGGCCGCAAAGCTGATGCCGGTACCCCAGAAGTGCGGATTGAACTTGACCCCGAATGCCTGCGCCATCAGGCCGACCCGGTGCAGTTCCGAGGGGCCGCCGACTCCACAAATGTCGGGTTGGATGATGTCGAAAACACGGTTTGCCAGGCGGGGTGCGAATTCCCAGCGCGTTGACAGGCTTTCACCGCCAGACGTCGGGATTGGCGAACGCTGCTGCACGAGCTTATTTGCGGCATCGTCTCTCGATGCGCAGGGTTCCTCGAACCAGCTGAGGTCGTTATCGGCGACCATGTTGGCAAAGGTTATGGCGGTGGCCGGGTCGTACGATTCGTTCGCATCGAACATCAGGCGTATGTCGGGACCGATCGCTTCACGAGTGGCCTTGATTCGGGCGGCGTCCTCTGCGAGGGTCATCGCGCCCACTTTCATCTTCATTCCTGAGAAGCCCTGCTCGGCGTACCCGATCGCTTCATCGATGTGAGGCGCAAGGGCGTAATCGTCGACGTAGTAGAGCCCGGTGGCGTAAACCGGGATCGAATCGTGAATTCGCCCGCCCATTACTTCAGCGACCGGTTTGCCTGTGCTCTTGCCGACGATGTCGTGGAGGGCGGTGTCGATAGCACTGATCGCATTGCTGGCACCGGCCGCGTAAACGTGGCTCTGGTAAACGGCCCGATGCAACCTGTGCCAGATTTTGCCGAGGTGATTCGGGTCTTCTCCGATTGCCATACGTGCGATGGTTGCAAACCCCGGAACAGAATCGCCAGAACCGTATGTTTCGCCCCACCCAACGATTCCGTCGTCGGTGGTGACCTTCATGACAACGACGCTGCGCACGTTGGTCCATCGCTGGGACCAACCGAACGGTTTTTTGAGTTCGGCCTCGACGAATCGGACTTCAATGCGTTCGATTTTCATTGTTGGGTTTTTGTGATCTAGCCGCGCTGTGCCCAGTCGGAGTCAAGTTGCTCGAAACGCCTGTTTAGTTCTTCAATAACTGAGTCAGGAATGGGCAGACCGTTGTCGACCTGGCTGATGTTGGTCGCCACGTGGGAGGGGTTCGTCGTGCCGACTATTGCGACGTTGACGTTCGGGTCGCTGAGCGTGTATCCGAGCGAAGTGAGAATTGCATCGTCGGGCTCGTTTTCGATGGGGCCAATTGCACGGACGGATTTCGCCCGCTCGAGATAGGGCGTGTTGTAGCCGCTGGCGGTCGGGTCGGGCGCATCGGGGCGTGACTTGCCCCAGACCCCTCCGGCGATAGGGCGCTTGATGATCGTGCCCATTCCTTTTGCGATAGCTTTTTCGAGTAGCCCCGAAGTCCGTGCCCGCTGTTCTACGAGGTTGTAGCTGGTCTGGAGCGTGGCGAAGAGTCCTGAATCGACGGCCCAGTGCGCTGCTTCGTTGTCGCCCGAGTAGCCGATGAACCTGGTTTTGCCTGCCTGCTGCGCTTCCTGCAGGGCGCGGATGACATCCCCTTTTTCCAGGACATCGATGTCACACGAATGCAGCTGGACTACATCGACATGATCTGTCTGGAGCAGGCGCAGGCTGCGGTCGATAGAGTCGGCAACCGTCTGGTGTGTCCATGCTTCGCCTTCGTACCCGAGTGCGACGTGGCCCGCCTTGGTGGCCAGGAAGTAGTCATCGCGGCGCTGTGACACCCCGTTTCCAACAAGTTCTTCAGAAATGCCGTAACAGGCAGAGGTGTCCAGAAAGTTGATGCCGTTATCGAGGGCTGTATTGAGAACGTTCGTCGCCTGGTCCTGGTCGGAAAGTTCAAGCGATCCGATCTCTGAGAGGCCGACTCCCAAACGGCTGACTTGAAAACCCGTGTTACCGAACTGGACTTTCTGCATGATTCAACTTTCGCTTGTTGATGGCGGACCGATGTTGGAATGTTCGCCCGAAGCTTACTCCCCGCGAAATGCCAGGCAGAATCTGAGGTGTAGAAATTTGAACAAAAAAAGGCCCGTGCAAATTGCACGGGCCATGACGATCAAACGCGGCTGGCTTAGGTTGCTTTACCGATTTTGAACATCTTTGTGCTGCAGACCGGGCACGTACCCTTTGAAGCAGGGCGTCCGTTCTTCATCGTAATCTGCTCGGCGTTCTGCATCTCACGTTTGGTCTTGCACTTCATGCAGTAGGCTTCCATGGCGGCCCCCCGGAACTTGTAATGTGTGTACACCGCTCTTACAAGCGCATCGTGCGCTAATGCGGTAGATCGTCGAACGACCCTACTACATCTTTTTCAACTTGTCGCTAGTTCAGATGGGCAACGTGGCTTCCGATTACCGGAACCGCCGTTCACTCAACTAGGGGTGGGTGGTGGAATCGTAACCGTGTAGCAGGCGAATGTTACGTATTCCGTAGGAAATATGGGTCTGACTGGTGTTAATCAACTAATTTGGAAATCCGGCATATTCGTACCTAAAAACAGGCATTTTCCTATCTCAGGCCAGTGTCCAGCCATTTCCCAACTGCAGGTGAGATTGCCCGACAGGCGGGCGCTCATCGTGGAATCAACTATAATTTCGAGTCGAAAATCACCGCTGACGGGTATCGTTCTCATGCCTGCAGCGACCCGAGAGACCAATCTGTACTTACCGGGCAAATCAGATTAGCGAGGAAATTGTCGGTGCCAATGACTCAATCGAGTAATTCTGTAGATGAGTTGAAAGCTGACGCGATCGGCGCGTTGCGGTCAGCGGATTCCACCGACCAACTCGAGGCCTGGCGTGTTGAGTATCTAGGGCGGAAGGGCCGGTTGACATCGGTTCTCAGGGGGCTTGGATCGCTGGACATTAAGGAACGCAAGGTCGTTGGCGCGTCGGCCAATCGCCTGCGTGCCGAGCTGGAGTCGCTATTCGATGAACGGTTGCAGCAGGCGAAATCGACCACGGTTCCGGCGGGTTCCATCGATATCACGCTGCCGGGTCGCAAACCGGCGTCGGGTGGGCTGCACCCATCGACCCAGATGATCCGGGAGATCACCCAGGCATTCAACGAGATGGGCTTCCAGACTGTTGAGGGTCCTGAAGTCGAGTTAGAGCGCTACAACTTCGACTTGCTCAACATCCCCCCCGACCACCCGGCGAGGGACCAGTGGGACACGATCTGGGTTGATTCGGAGTCACGCAGCGATATTTTGTTGAGGACACAAACCTCGCCGATGCAGATCCGCGTAATGGAGAAGACCGATCCACCGGTGCGGGTTGTTATCCCCGGCAAGTGTTACCGGCACGAGTCGACGGACGCGACGCATGAATGGCAGTTCAACCAGGTCGAGGGGCTGGCTGTGGACGAAGGGATTACGTTCGCCGATTTGAAAGGCACGCTCTACGAGTTCGCCCGCCGTATTTTTGGCCCGTCACGAAAAGTTCGCTTTCGTTGCGACTTCTTTCCGTTCGTCGAACCGGGCGTCGATATGTCGATCGATTGGAATGGCCAGTGGATCGAGATCCTGGGTGCGGGAATGGTTCATCCGAAGGTGCTGGAGAACGCCGGGTACGATTCGGGCAAGTACACCGGGTTCGCGTTTGGTATGGGCCCCGAGCGGATATCGATGTTGCGGAACGATATAACCGATATCAGACATTTCTTCGGAAACGACCTGCGGTTTCTGACACAGTTTTAGGCCCGGCGAACGCGCCGGTCACGCCGTGCTGGTGTTGCGCCGCTTAACAGGTGCTGCACCGGCTACCACCTGTGGTTCTGATAACTGTGAATAACGAGCAAAATACATGAAGGTTCCTGTTTCCTGGCTGAGCGAGTATGTGGATATCGAGATTAGTCTCGACGATCTGGCCCATCGGCTGACAATGGCTGGCAACGAGGTCGAATCGATCGAGCGGACTGGCTGGATCGACAACGTTGTGGTGGGCCGTGTCGAGAGCGTTCGACCGCATCCCGACGCTGACCGCTTGCGGCTTGTGACTGTGGACCACGGTGATGGCGAGGCCGAAGTCGTGTGCGGGGCACCCAACGTTGCTGAGGGTCAGAAGATTGCCTATGCGTCGATAGGCGCGGTCCTTGTTGACGCCTACGCCGACGAGCCGGGTAAGACAAGAAAATTGAAGCGTTCAAAGATTCGTGGTGTCGTTTCAGACGGGATGGTCTGTTCGGTCAAGGAACTTGGCATTGGGGACGATCACGAGGGAATCCTGGTCCTTGACGATGGCGTGAGAGTTGGCACCCCGATTGGCGAAGTGATTGGCGAATCGGTACTGGATATCGAGTTGACGCCGAACCGCCCTGACTGCCTGGGGATTGTCGGCGTTGCGAGGGATGTTGCGGCGATTACAGGCAACCCGTTGCGCGAGCCGGACATCACATTTGAGATGACGGGTCCAGACGTGAGTTCGCTCGCGTCGGTCGAAATCGCTGATCCAGACCTCTGCCCGAGATACACGGCCTCGGTAATTGAGGGGGTGAAGATCGGTCCATCGCCAAAGTGGTTGCAGGAGCGCCTGGTGGCACTTGGGGAGCGGCCTATCAACAGCATTGTGGATATTACGAACTTTGTAATGTTTGAGTTGGGGCAACCTCTCCACGCGTTCGACCTCGACAAGGTCGTCGATCGCAAGGTGATTGTGAGGCGCGCTGTTGCAGGCGAAAAACTTGTCACACTGGACGGCAAGGAGAGGAAGCTCGACGGTGAGATGCTGCTGATTGCTGACCCCGAGCGTGGGATCGGTCTTGCAGGCGTGATGGGTGGCGCGAATACGGAGATATCTGAGACGACGACTACGGTTTTCCTGGAGTCGGCCACCTTTCATGGTGTTAACAACCGCAGGACTGCCCGTGCGCTCGACCTTTCGAGCCAGGCGACCCTGCGATTTGAAAAAGGGTTGCGGTCGGGGCTTAGCGAGGTCGGGCTGCGGCGGGCAACGAAGTTGATTCTGGAAATAGCCGGCGGGACTGCCGCATCGGGGATTATCGACGTGTACCCGGGCGCTGGTGAGGAACAGCAGTCGGTTGATTTCCACAGAGATCACATCAAAAAAGTTCTTGGTATCGAATTAGAAACTTCGGTGATTGAAACAACCCTCAAGAGTCTCGGGTTCGACTTTGGAGAACGTGATTTCGGGTGGCGGGTAAAAATCCCTTACTGGCGGCCTGACATTTCGATCCCCGAGGACCTTGTTGAGGAACTTGCCCGGATAATCGGGTACGACAATATTCCTACGACTACTCTTTCCGGCAGTCCGCCGAAATGGCAGCCGCAGCCCGAGTTGCAGCTGCGCGGGCGGGTTATGGACGCGTTGGTGCGGGCGGGCATGCAGGAGACGATCAGCTATTCAGCCACGACGGCCGCCGGTGAGGCCCGTGTGACGCTGCCAGACGACACGGGCGGGCCCGTCGGCTTACGCAACCCGGTAAGTACGGATTTTGCCGTGATGCGGCGTACCCTGCGAGAGGCGATACTGGCGACTGTAGCCCGCAATTCACGCACCTGGCGTGGTCCGATCGCGATCTTCGAGGCTGGCAGCGTGTTCTTCGATTATGGAGAAGGGTTGCCGGAAGAACGGCAGATGGTGGCGGGGGCTTTCGCCGGACCGAGAAACGACCTGCACTGGGACGGTTCAGGCGATACTTCGGATTTTTACGATGCGAAGGGTGCTCTTGAGGCGGTGCTCGACGACCTGGGGATTGCGGCGGTCTTTGAGCCTGCAGAAGATGCAACATTTGCGCCTGGGCGCACAGCGGTAGTAAGGGTTCCAGGTGCCGATAATCTTGCAATCGGGGTTGTCGGCGAAGTGGCTCACGATGTATTTTCAAAATTCGATGCCGAGGTTGCGGGCGTTGCAATGTTTGAACTCGATCTTGCCGCCTGCCTCAAGGTAGTCCAGGGATCAGGCAGTTCAGATGGCCCGGGTAAATTTACGGAGTTCGTTCGGCTTCCGGCCTCGCACCGCGATCTTTCGCTTGTAGTCGACACGGGTGTAACGGCCGGGCAGATAGTTGAAATTGCAGGGCGTAACAAGATCGTGACCTCGGCGACTGTTTTCGATGTGTTTGAAGGAAAGGGCGTTCCGGAGGGCAAAAAGGCGATTGCGGTGCGCCTTGTATACCAGTCGCCGAACAAGACGCTTACCGCAGATCAGGTCGGGAAGATCGAGCAGCAGACGCTGAAGCAACTCGCAAACGAGCTGGGTGCGGAATTGCGGGTTTAGCGACCCACGGGTGGCAGTCCAATGACGGATCACGAAGAGCAATCGAGGCCAGGACCGGCGCATGCGCACAGGCCACACCAGCACCACTACGAGGCAGAGATGCTCAGCGTGGAAGAGGCACGCGATCGCATCCTCTCGTACTTCGATCGGCTGCCTGCAGTCGAAACGCCGCTGATTGACGCTCTGGGTCAGGTGCTTGCCGAAGAGTTGATAGCCCCCTTTGACATTCCACCACTGACAAACTCGGCGATGGACGGTTACGCAGTTGTCGCGGCGGACACGATTGGTGCGTCGACAACAACGCCGGTCGAACTGCCGGTAGTTGGAGTTATCGCGGCGGGACAGTTACCCGAGCGTCCCCTGGCACCCGGCACGGTTGTACGCATCATGACTGGTGCCCCGGTCCCCGATGGTTCTGACGCCGTCGTGCCGTTCGAGGATACGGACGAGTTGGAGCGGAAAAAATCAGGGTCGGACGGGTCGATGAGTGCAATATCGATAAACACCGCGGCAGAACCCGGCGACAACATACGCGATGCAGGGGAGGACATAACTGCGGGCACGGTGGTTTTTGATGAAGGTGAGATTTTGGGGGCGGCCCAGATAGGTGTGATCGCATCGCTTGGCCGGGCCACGATGCAGGTGATACGGCGCCCGGTAGTTGCGATTGTTTCGACGGGGAACGAACTGCTGGAGCCAGGGCAGAAGCACCAGCCCGGCAAGATATACAACTCAAACGCCTACAGCGTGGCTGCGATGGTCGCGCGGTACGGTGGCGTGCCGAGGATCATGAGCATTGCCCGCGACACTGTCGAGTCGCTCGAGGCTGCACTTGAAGAGGCCCTTGAAGGTGCCGATCTTGTCGTGACGTCGGCCGGAGTTTCCAAGGGTGACTACGATGTGGTGAAGGACGTACTTTCATCGAAGGGTGAGATAGCGTTGTGGTCGGTGCGCATGCGCCCGGCCAAGCCGCTTGCGTTCGGAATGTTGAAGCGCAAAGACGGTACCGGGGTACCCCTTCTCGGCCTGCCCGGGAACCCGGTCAGCGCAATGGTGGCTTTTGAGCAGTTTGGGCGACCTGCGCTCCGGCTGATGATGGGCAAGGTGCAGGCCGAGAAGCCTTCGGTCGAGGCGGTCATGGACGATGCGATTCACAACTACGATGGGCGCCGGGTATATGCAAGGGTGCACGCGTATCGGGACGCATCGGGTGTGTATCACGCCCGATTGGCCGGGAACCAGAGTTCAGGCGTGCTGAGTTCGATGGCACAGGCAAATGGATTAGCCATCTGCCCCGATGACGTTGCTATGATTGATGTGGGCGAAATTGCCAGGGTCGAGATGCTCGACTGGCCCGACGATATTTTCTAACACTTCCCGAGCGTTGCCGCGCCGACTGGCCGTGCGTTGCCGCGCCGTACTGACTGCGCACCGAAAAGTTAATGACCAACCAGACAGAACAGACAGAACAGACTGAACAAACCGAACAGGCCCCCGCGGAACCGGTGGAGGAGCCGAAATACCAGATCGACGCACGGGCATTTGAGACGTCGGGTCGATCATTCGCATTCGCGGTTTACTCACGACTCTCCCCTGCGGGTAAATCGGTTGTCGACGATGGTAAGACACCAGGCGGCTTCGGTTCGGCATCGGAATACATGAAGGTGATGTCGAATATCTGCTCGAAAGAGCCCGACTACCTGCTTCCGGGCACACCGATTACCGAGGCGGTGTTCAAGCTGTTGCTTGCGAACACGAACAGGGCCATGACGCTTGAAGAGATCCAGTCGGGTCTTACCACCGCGTGGGCGAGCGTGATTTACCTGAAAAACCTGTCTGATGAAGTTCTGCACCGAATGCTGAACGAGGAGAACGATTACTTCATCAAGCGGGCGATCATCCGTCGCCGCCGTCGCGGAACTCAGCAATAGCGAATCCCTGGCGAATTTCAAAGCCCCCCGGTAACTTGCCGGGGTTTTTTTGTTTCCGGGTTTCAACTTGCTCGACGCGGGAGCCGCGCGGGCCCACGCTGATTGCTGTTACCAGTTCGTCGATGACTGGCCGCGGGGCTGTGGCCCGTATTTGAACCGAGCCGTCGGGCAAGTTTTTTACCCATCCGGATACTTTCAGCCGGTCGGCGGTCATCGCAACGAATATCCTAAAACCCACGCCCTGGACCCTGCCACGCACGGTCAGTTCAACGGTTTCTATTTCGCGACTATTTTCGTTCATCGTCGGTTTTTTCGGTGGGTATGGCGGGGGGTCCTGGAGGACCGGTGCGGCGGGGCCGGATGGTGGGTCTGCGAACCGGCTTGCGCTCTTCTTCGGCAAACCACTTGAAGAAAAGCACTGTCATTATTGAAAGGAAAACGAAGTTTCCTGGAATCCACATCAGCAGGCCGCCAACCCGCTGGTCTTCCGCTGGTGACCATCCGAAATGTCCAGGATTATCGAGATGAGCTCCAAAAATGACTGAATTAGAGAGGGTAATTACGGCCGCCAGCAGTGCCGATGGAGTGACTGCGAGCAGCAGAAATACTATTCGCTGGGGGTAGGAAAGCGGCGTACGAATTGGCGGCGGCCCGATGATTGGCCACCAGAAAAACACCGCGGGGGCGAACATGGTGAAGTGCATGACCAGGTGCAGCCACTCATTTTCCAGAGAGGCGTTGTAGGCCTCAGGGATGTGCCAGAGGTACAGCGAGCCGATGAACAACGGGAGAGCCACCGCGGGCCGGGTCAGGAACCTTAGAACCCGGATGACTAACGCAGCCTCGGTGAGCGCCGTCCCTGCGCCAGCACGTAATGGTCGTGGGAAGGCCCAGATGTACGCCGGCATTGGTCGTGCGATCAGCAGGAGTGGTGCTGCGAACATTGAAATCACGATGTGTTGGGCTGTGTGCGCGGAAAATAGATCGGCCGCATAGACATCCAAAGGGCCGGCAAGTGCGAACGCAAGGAGTGCGAAGCCAGCCAGCCCTGCCGCGAAGTTCCCCCAGAAGCCAGTGTTTGCCGTGGTCCGCATTGCCAGCCGTGCGGAGCCGACGATGTACAGGGCCGCGAGCATCAGGACCAGGACCGCGGGTGGGGAAGAAAAATCCCACGCGGATATGAAATCGCCGAAGCTGCCGATTAAATCGTGTTCTGAGTCGCCGGTCATGGCGTTGGGCCATCCCCATATTTGGGTAGTGGTGCTGGAGCCAACTGTTGGTGCCAGGTATGTGTGGACCCCATAAAGTCAGCTCCCTGCGGCGGTGATTTTAAACGCTCTCGGTAGGTGACGACTGGCTACCGGACCTGGTTACCGAATTGCTGGAGCAGCAGGACAAGCGTGAACATTCCAATGCCGATGGATATTGAGGCGGTGAAAATGTAAGTGAACAGCCGGCCATCGAACCGCAGGTGCATAAAAAATGCGACCACGCCGACGAACTTCAGGGTCGAGAGGCCAAGCAGGGTAGGGATGTACAGCCCACCCAGGCCCTGCACATTGAACAGCCACACTTCAAGCAGGGTGATTACGCCCAGGAACAGCCCGACCAGCCAGTAAAAACCTGGGCCGGCATGGGACACGCCGCCATGGGTGATCGTGCGCCAGAAGTTACTGAGCCACGCACCACCGATCGGACCCTCGAACGGGGGGTTTGGTTCCTGGCTGGCCGTGTGTGGCAGGTTCCACCACCCGTTGCCCTTGTGATATGTAAGTTTTTGCCAGAGATTCGCCATTGTCGACTCCCGCGCCTATCCCTCGTTCCTAGCCATGGAGAAGTTCAGCGCCCGGCGGTGGACCGTCGTTTGCTGAAATCAGGTAAATAACCGTAAAAATTACGATCCAGACGATGTCGACGAAGTGCCAGTAAAGACCGGCAATTTCGAGGTCGAGCGAGTTGTCGGCACGGAGCTTGCCCCGGTGCGACGAATACGCCAGGAAGGCCATCCAGATAACGCCGATAGTCACGTGAGCGCCGTGAATCCCGGTGAGGACGAAGAATGTAGTTCCGAAAATGTTGGTCCGGGGGGTCAGGCCTTCGTGCGCGAACTCCCTGAACTCAACGAACTGGAAGGCCATGAATATCGAGCCAAGCACCACGACGCCGAGAATCCAGAGGGTTGCCTTGTTCTTTTCGCCCTCCCTCAAGTAGTGGAGACCCAGGACCATGGCCAGCGAACTCATCAGCAGGACGAAGGTCGACACCGTTGTGACCGGGATGTTGAGAATTTCGGACGGATATGGCCCGTTGAGGCTGCGGCCCCGATAAACGAGATAGGTGGCGATAAACGCCCCGAAGAACATTACGTCTGAACCCAGGAAGACCCACATCAGGAGCTTCCTGCTGTTCAACCCGGTCGAGGTGTCCTCTACGACGTTGTGTTCTGCCCGGGTGAGATGTTCTGTTGTTGTGGCCTGTGTCACGTTCGATGTCACTTTAAGTTTCTGGGATTTGTTCAGGAGACTGGAGACGAAATCGGAATTACGGGGTCTCTGGCTCAGGGTCGTTTACCGGTTCCATTGACCAACCGAGCAGGCCCCAGATAAAGAATGGCGCGCCTGCAAACAGCACCAGTCCGTCGGTAAGGAATGCGATGCCGAAGATCGCGAGTCCTACGGACAGGATAAATGGGTAGTAAGACTGGTCTGGAAGATGGATTTTGCCGTGACCGTGTTCGTTTTCAGTGGTATCTGCCCCGTACGCGGCCCCCGATACCACTGGCACGTTCTCTTCGTCGACGGCCTCATCGACCTGGGCCCCCGAGGGCAACACCGGGTCGTGATCGTCATGCCCGTAGTACTCAGCGATGGTCTCCGGGTACTTTTTGAACCAGAAGTCGTCGCGATACTCGACCTGTGGTATCTCATCGAAGTCGTGTGGCGGCGGTGGCGACGACGTAGACCACTCGAGTGTGCGACCGTCCCATGGGTCGCCCGGAGCCACTTTCCTCTGCATCCGTGAGACGATTACGTTGATCATGAATACCAGCACGCCGAAGCCGAGGATGAAGCCACCGATCGAGGCGGCGAGGTTCGTGCCTTCCCAGCCCATGCTTTCGGCGTAGGTGTAAATGCGTCTCGGCATTCCGTCCAGGCCCACCCAGTGCAACGGGGCGAACTGGATGTTGAAACCAATGAACATCAGCGCCCAGTTTGCGATTCCCAGCTTCTCGTTCAGGTACCACCCGGTGAACTTCGGCCACCAGTAGTAGATTCCGCTGAATATCCCGAGTAGCGACCCGCCGACAAGCACGTAGTGGAAGTGGGCCACGACGAAGTAGGTGTCTTGCTGTTGCGCATCGGCGGTTGGTGCCGCGTGCATCACACCGCTGAGACCGCCGATTGTGAACATGGCGACAAACGAAATCGAAAACAGCATCGCCGTGTTCAAACGGATGTTCCCGCGCCACATCGTGGCGATCCAGTTGAAGATCTTTATGCCGGTCGGGACACCGATCAGCATTGTGGTAATGGCAAAGGCCGAGTTGGCCGCCGGGCCGAGACCGACCGTAAACATGTGGTGGCTCCAGACGAACCACCCCATAAACGCAATAACGATCCCGGCGAAAATTACAAACGGGTACCCGAACAACGGTTTCCTGGAGAAGGTGGGGAGGACTTCGGAAACTATTCCCATTGCCGGGAGGATCAGGATGTAGACCTCCGGGTGGCCGAATAACCAGAAGATGTGCTGCCACATCACCGGATCGCCACCACCGAGGGAGTTGAAGAAGTTGGTGCCGTAAACGCGATCGGCCTGAAGCTGGATGCCTGCGACGGCCAGTATTGGCATTGCAAGCACGAGCAGGATTGACGTGAGCAGGGTCATCCATGTGAAGACCGGCATCTTGAACATGCTCATGCCTGGTGCACGCATATTCAGGATCGTGACGATGAAGTTAAGGCCGGCTGCAATTGAAGCAACACCCAGGATGTTCAGGCCGACGATCCAGTAGGTCATCCCCATTCCCGGATTGAAAGTCACCCCGGAGTGCGGCGCATACCCGAACCAACCCCCGTTGGGTGCGTTTCCGGTAATCCAACTGGCATTGATTATCAGAGAACCGGCAAGGAAGATCCAAAAACTCATTGCGTTGAGCCGGGGGAACGCGACGTCTCGGGCACCGATCTGAAGAGGTATCAGCCAGTTAAAGAATGCCGCTGATAACGGCATGATGACCATGAACACCATCGTCGTGCCATGCATTGTGAACAGCTGGTTGAACGTTTCGGGGTCGACGAACGTGTTTTCAGCCCTGGACAGTTGAATGCGCATCAATAGCGCTTCTATTCCGCCCACAATGAACCAGATGAACGCGGTGATGCCGTAGAGGGTCCCGATCCGTTTATGATCGACTGTCCCTATCCAGCTCCAAATCCCGGTTTCGGCCTTGGGCCGGGGAAAGAGCCTTGGGAATGTTAGGGATTTTGTTGTCACGAGTGCGCTCCGCTGTGGGACAGTATAAGACCGCCCTTGCAGGTAGTTACTTGAGTGTCTTCAGATAGGTTACGAGGGCATCGATAGTGTCATCGCCGAGTTTGCTGAAATCAGTGGGCATCACGGCCACAAAATCGGGGACGACGAATGCACCAGGCTCTCTGATTGACTGTTCGATGTATTCGTCGGCGCTCAGACCCGAAACCCTGGTGGCGGCCCGATCGCCAATCCCGGCAAGCCCTGGACCGACCTTCTTGTCGTCGGCCGTTGAGTGGCAGACCACGCAGTTCGTAGCGAAGACTGCGACTGCATCGATTGCGGCACCCGCGCTGCTGTCATCCACCGGGTCGGTGGCTGCGCCGGTCCCCGGCTTGAGTGAGAGGAGGTAGGTGGCGATGTCAGAAATTTCACTCGTGCTCAGTTTAGCTTTGCCGTCAGGGGTGTCGTAGATCGCGGCATGTAGCTGCATGCGGGTTCCGATCTTGACGGAAGACGGATCGGTAATCCACCCAATTAGCGAATCCTGGTTCAGGTCTTTGAGGCCCGCGCCGAGCGTCAGCCGATCTCCGAGGTGAGTCAGGTTGGGTGCCGAAACGATCGAAGCGTTCTCAGTATCCGCCAGCCAGCCGTTCCAGCGCGCCTGCTGAATATTGATTTCCTGGGCATACGAGCCAGGGCCGGTTGAGTTATTTGTGTGACAGGACGAACAGTTGGCTGCGAAGAGCTGTTGACCTGAAGCTTCGGGTGAACCGGGGGTGGGTGCATCGGGTTCGGTATGCATGCCGTTGAGCCACGCCTGGAAGTCCTCTTCGGTATCGACGATGACGCGGAAGCGCATGTGGGCGTGCGCGATCCCGCAGAACTCGGCGCACTGGCCGTAGAAAACACCCGGTTCCGTACCGATCATCCATATGAAGTTGTCGTTGAGCGGGACCATGTCGACCTTACCGGCGATCTTCGGAACCCAGAAGCTGTGGATGACATCCTGAGAGGTGAGTTTGAAGGCAACCGGACGATCGACCGGGATGTGCAGCTCGTTCGCGGTAATGATTTCATGATCGGGGTACCGGAATTCAAACCACCACTGGTGTCCAATTGCTTCCACGCTCAGAACCTCGCCCTGGTCGGAGGGTACGCCGCTTTGCTGACCCCAGATCTGACTCAGCGTAGGGATGGCGACTGCGATGAGAATAATGGCCGGGATAATCGTCCATGTGATTTCGAGCTTAGTGTTTCCGTGCGTCTGGTGAGGGAGCTTGTCGGAGTCGGAGCGGCGCCGGTATCGAATGGATACGTAGATAACGGCACCTTCGACGAGAACAAATACAACGGCTGCAATCCAGAAAATGAATATGAACAGGTTCGCCTGGTCTTCAGCAATCGGCCCGGCGGTACCGAACGTGGACTGGGCGTTGTCGGGCGTACACGCTGCCAGGAGGGCTATTGCGATAGGGGTGAGCAGTAGCAGGGCCGGGCGAAGGGAAATGGAAGGCTTGAAAACTCGGTGCATCTGGGAGCGGTGACGTGGATTCTGGCTGTTGACCGGTTCGTGGCAAAAAAAACGCCGACCGCAATGATCGGCAGAATGGCGTAGAAGTCATGAAAAGCGTAACACTCGCGTTTTGCCCCCGCAACGGTTAGTGTTCGGAGAATATCTACCCTTTTTATTTCGTGGTGATTTGGCCGACTCCTGATGCGGGGCGTAGGTTTGTGTATATGACTAAAAAACTACTGATAGCGACCCATAATCCGGGCAAGGTACGGGAGTTCTCGCGCATGTTGTCGGCACCGGACTTCAACGTGGCTTTTGAGGTCGTGGGATTGGGCGATCTCGGAATTGATCTGGATGTCGAAGAGACAGGGACTACGTTTGAGGAGAATGCTGTTCTTAAAGCCAGGGCTTATGCGAGGGTTGCCGGGGTACTGACACTTGCCGACGATTCCGGGCTGGTGGTTGATGCTTTGGATGGGGCACCGGGGATAAATTCAGCCCGCTATGGTGGGGCCGGGCTTGATGATGAAGAGCGAGTGAGGTTGCTGCTCGCCAACATGGAGAGTGTGCCCGGCTGGAAGAGGACAGCCAGGTTTATCGCGGTGCTGGCCCTGGTTGGGGCCGAGTTAAACGGACTTCCAGGAGTGCAGGACGGGTTGGTCACGAGCGAGGGAGCGCTTGAGGGTGCGATCGCCCACCAGCCCATCGGTGGCGATGGATTTGGTTACGACCCGGTTTTCTGGCTGGCCTCCCGGGCAAAAACAACGGCGCAGCTGAGCGGACCCGAGAAAGACGCTGTCAGTCACCGCGGCGGTGCGTTACGTGGGCTGCGGGAGATTCTCAGGGCTATCGGAGCAGGTTGAGGGTAATTCGACACAAACCGGTCAGTGATCGGGATGTTTCACCGGTAGAATTGAATCTAATGCTCTCGATACAAGCTGCTGCTGGTCCACATGCCGCAATCGTCTGAATTTCCTCTTTCACAAGATATCGCCGATAAATTCGGTCGGCCCGTTCGCGACCTGCGTATATCAGTAACGGATCGCTGTAATTTCAGGTGCCCGTACTGTATGCCGGCCGAAATATTCGGCGAGAAATACGAGTTCCTTCCACGTCCGCACATCCTGACTTTTGAGGAGATTGAGCGGCTCACCAGACTGTTCGTCGCAGCTGGCGTTTCAAAAATACGGGTT
>Ga0114950_10001638_pt1 | contig 16938 bp, 15 predicted proteins | sample N075metaG_FD_83503 | JGI IMG/M metagenome (GOLD analysis project Ga0114950, IMG submission 83503) | Deep subsurface microbial communities from Kermadec Trench to uncover new lineages of life (NeLLi) - N075 metaG | ecosystem: Environmental > Aquatic > Marine > Ocean trench > Sediment | place... | reverse complement strand
TGGTGAGGCACGGATGACACTACTCGATGGTGCGCCGCGCGGACGATCGTGGAAACGGCCACGGATGACCATCTTCGTCTAAGTTGGTGAAATGCGGAGCGCACTACGAATCCTCATAGCGACGTGGGATGGGGCAGGGAACGTTCCTCCAATCAGGACGCTTGCTGGCGCTTTGGCTGCCCGAGGCGACGACGTCCACGTTCTAGGGCACGAATCAACTCGTGAGTCGTTCGAGGACACGGGCAGCACGTTCATTGGATGGGCAAGCTCCTCACAGCCTCCCTTCATCAGAGAGTTCATGTCGGAGGATCTCGAATCGGCCTACGCCGAGGAGCACATCTTTTTCGGCAAGTCATATCAGTCAGACCTACGCCCGGTCATAGAACGACTGCGGCCGGATGTTGTGATGGTCGATGTGCTTCTGAGGTACGGAATCCTTGAAGGCCTCCGCGTCCGTCAACCACTGGTTGTGCTTTGCCACATTCTCTACGGAGTCGCCGTACGTTACGACGACACGGCCACGCCCTATTTCCCTGAGCTCACACAGGCTGCACTTCGCGATGGAGTTCCCGAATTCGCTTCGAGGCGGGCAATGATGGATCTGGCTGACCGTGTACTCGTATTCAGCTACGCAGGTTTCGACCCACTCTCTGGAAAGGAAGCGGGCGAAAGCGTGGTCCACGTAGGCCCTCTTAGGGTTGCAGGCGTCAAGCCTTCAGGCTGGGAACGCCGCATGCCCGATCGCTCGCTTGTGCTCATCGCCCTGAGCACAAGCGACCAGAACCAAGGAGCGACACTGCAGCGGCTTTGCGACGCCTGTGCGCAGCTCGAAATCGAAGCTGTCATCACCACCGGGCCAACGGTCGCACCTGAGGACCTTGATGCCTCAGAAAACGTGACGGCAATCGACTTCGTCAACCACGACGACATTCTGCCGGAAACGGACCTTCTGATAACTCACGCAGGCCACGGAACCGTGGCCGCAGGCCTCACATATGGCGTACCGATGATGTGCATGCCTTTCGGCAGAGACCAAGACTCCAACGCAGACCGTGTGGCAGAGCTGGGACTAGGCACAGTGGTAGACCCGAACTCGCAGACCGATGTTCTGAGTCGGTCGATCCGCGACATGCTCGATGACGACGCCCTAAGACAGCGAACCAAGCAGTTCAGCGATTCGCTGCAAACACACCCAAGCATCCGAGAGGCACTCGTAGTGATCGACCACACCGTCCACAGCTCACAACAAGGCCGGTGAGACGAGGCTCTCCCCTGTCCTCCCCGCCCACAACTCGCACTATCCACCTGACGACCGAGTGCGCATATCCGGCATCATGCACGACTGATCGGATGCGCCTGGGACCCTCGCCGCAAGAGGAAACGGAAGAAACCCGCACGCCGCATCAACGAACTGCGTAGGCTCAACTCCAGAGCTCGAAGGGAGCCACATGACATTGCGAGTTGTTGCCCACCTGCGTGCGCAGGAAGGAAAAGGAGCCGAACTCGGGGAAGCGCTTGAGGGTCTTATCGATCCGACAAGAGCCGAGCCCGGCAACATCAGTTACGAGCTTCTTGCGAGTCTCGACGACGACAGGGATTACACCTTTGTCGAGGAGTATCAGGACGGCGATGCGTTCGATGCCCATATGGAGACGCCGTACATTGCGGCAGCTATGGCTGCTTTGCCCGAATTGGTGGAAGGCGACATCGACCTGCGGACATATCGGCTGATCGGCTGAGGCCAGCGCACCCACGAGCAAACACTCACACCTTGTTGGTGTTGGTTGGACGAGAACCCGTCAGAGGTCTGCCGTAACCGGATTCGTGATGTCACAGCACGCCATCCGCCCACATCCGGCATTATGGCGCGTCAGTCGCAGTGCGCATATGTGCCGTTGTGCGTCCCCAGTTGTCACAACTAGGGGACGAGTGCCTACTCGGGGTTTATCGAACGAATGGGCACCGGCATCCGCGACGACGCGCACGCTCCCTTCGCTCACCGTCTGGAGCATACGGAGATGACCAGCGAGCGCCGACAGCGGAGCTGTGGTGTCCCCCTTTCGCGGCGTGTCGCCACGAGTGAGAGAGCTGAAGGCGAAAGGCGTGGAGTTCACTCGAGACATCGTCGGGTACGATTACGGACACGACGACAGGCCGATGCTTGGGGCGACGGTAGCTCGATTCGGTTTCGCCCGCTCGAACTGGTGTACCGGATTCTCAGGCTTTCCTTAGGCGTCTATTAACCTGCTTTTAACTGCGACTTCTTACCTACACGGGCAGCCATCTATCAGGAGCATCCATGAAACGAATACTCATCGGCCTGGGCGCTTGTGCGCTCATCCTCGCCGCATGTAGCGGCGACGGTGGGACGGCTGTCGCATCACTTGAAGAGCTCATCGCCGATCTCGGTATCGAGACGGAAGATGTTCCGTTCGATGGCATCGACGAGGATGCTGTTCTCGCCTTCGCACAGTGCATGAGGGACAACGGGATCGAGGACTTCGAAGATCCTGACATCGGGGCAGACGGCTCCGTCGGTTTCCGTTTCGGTGGTGCGCAGCGCAACAGCGAAGCCGAGAGGGCCGAGATCAGGGCGGCGTTCGAGGCCTGTCAGGAGCATCTCGTAGGCCTCGCATTCGGCCAGGGGAGCATCGACCGGTCAGAGATCGAAGACACGCTGTACGAATTCGCCGTGTGCATACGCGACAACGGCTACGACATGCCGGATCCGGACTTTTCGAACTTTCCTGGAGGCCAGGGTGGTGGTGGTGGTGGAGGTGGAGGAGGCCCCTTCGGTGAGGACTTCGATCCGCAGGACCCGGAGTTCCAGTCGGCGCTCGAGGAGTGCGAGGACGTGTTCGGTGGTGGTTTCCGATTCGGTGGCCGCGGTGGCCGTGACGGTGGCGGCTGATGACCGTGGATGGCACCGAAACCGAAGCGTCCCCGCCTTCAGAAGCGATGGCTGAGTCGTCGGGGTCAAAGCGGAGGCGATGGCCATGGATCGTCGCCGTGTCGATCGGGCTTATTGCGGTCGCCGGGATTGCGGTCGCCGTGCTCTCCGACGGAGGAGCAGACGATGTGGCTGATGCCGGGTCGCTGACCACTGCCACCGTCCAACGAACCGACATCGTCGAGACGGTGACGCTCTCGGGGACGCTCGGCTTCGGCTCCACGGAGACCGTCATCTTCCGAACGTCGCCCGTCGGTGTGACCGTTGTGACGGGGCTGGCAGCCGGAGTCGTGACGGACATCGTCGAAGAGGGCGCCGTGGTGACGCCGGGCGATGTGCTGTACGACGTGAACACGGTCCCCGTTGTCGTCCTTGCAGGAGATACTCCCCAGTACCGATCGTTCCACTCTCGCATGAGCGACGGGTCCGATGTTGAACAGCTCGAACAGGCGCTCGCCGATCTCGGGTTCGATCCCGATGGCGACATGACGATCGACGAGGATTTCACGAGCGCAACGAGGGACGCCATCGAGCTGCTTCAGGAGTCCATAGGTGCCGACGAGACCGGCAGACTCGAGCTTGGAGCGGTGCTGTTCGGCCCGGATGCGACCTACGTCTCTGAGGTGCTCGTGCAGATCGGGGATCAGATAGGTGCCGGGGGTGGCGTCGTGACGACGTCTCGCGCACTCACCGGGACCGTCACGCGCCTCGTTGCCGAAGGTGAGACGCTCGATCAGGGCGACGTGTTGTTGGCGATCGATGGCGAGCCCGTCGTGTTGCTCCTCGGTGACGTACCGGCCTACCGCCTCATGGAGGTCGGTGTCGAGGGGGCAGACGTCCTCCAACTCCAGGTTGCCCTCGAAGAACTCGGGTTCGGATCCGACCTGACATCTGACGGCACGTTCAACCTTGCGACCGCAGCGGCCGTCGTTCTGTGGCAGGTGTCGGTTGGCGCACGACCCGACGGGATCGTGAACGTCGGAGACGTCGTGTTCCTCCCCGAACCTATTCGTGTCGGAGAAACGCTGGTCTCCGTCGGTGTCGAGTTGCGAGACGGCATGCAGATCTTGGCGGCATCGTCCAATGCCACGAACGTTTCAGTCGACCTTTCGACGGACGATCAGGACCTTGTGGAGGTTGGCCTCTCCGTCGTCGTGATCCTCCCAGACGCATCGAGAGAGTCAGGTGTCGTTTCCGAGATAGGCACTGTCGTCCAGGCGAACCAGCAGGGGTCCACGTTCTTCGAGATGTTGGTGACCCTGGTGGATCCGGACGCCGCTCCTGGCCTCGATGAAGCACCGGTCGACGTCGAGATCGTGAGTGACCGCGCCGACGATGTCCTCGCGGTGCCTGTCACCGCGCTTCTTGCGCTCTCCGAGGGCGGCTACGCCGTCGAGGTCGTGACGGAGGACGGTTCGGTCGCTCTCGTGGCAGTCGACCCAGGTCTGTTCGCGGACGGGCTCGTCGAGGTCACCTCCGATGTACTGGCCGAGGGAATGGAAGTAATCCTTCCATGACTGCCGGAATCATCGCACCTGAGCGTCTGGCGCTTGGGCTGGTAGGGGTAACGAAGACGTACGATGGGACTCCCCCGGTGCGGGCGCTCGTTGACGTGGACCTCTCGATAGCCGACGGTGAATTGGTGACCATTGTCGGCCCCTCAGGAAGCGGCAAGTCGACGTTGCTACACATCATGGGGACGCTCGACAGAGCAACATCTGGCACGGTCACCGTAGCGGGCGTCGACATCGCAACCCAGCCAGATAAGAACCTCGCTGCGATCAGATCGAGACACATAGGGTTCGTCTTCCAGCAGTTCTTCCTGTTGGCAGGCGAGACCGCCATCGACAATGTGGCCGATGGGCTTCTGTACACCGGCACGCCGCTGTCTCACCGGAGAGAGCACGCACGCGCGTCGCTCGATCGCGTCGGGCTCGCACACAGATCCTCGCACTTGGCGACGAAGCTCTCTGGCGGGGAGCGACAGCGTGTCGCGATTGCACGGGCGCTCATCGGAAGTCCCAGCATCGTTCTGGCAGACGAGCCGACAGGGAACCTTGACAGCAAGACCGGTGTGGTGATCGTCGACCTGCTTCTGTCGTTGAACGCTGAGGGCACCACGATCGTTGTGATCACACACGACCGTGACCTGGCACAGAGGTTCCCTCGCCAGGTCTCGATTCTCGACGGTCGTATCGAGAGCGACGTGGCGGACTCGCGATGACGGTCGAAGCCCCAGCTGGCGACACGATCGCCCCCTCACGTCTGGCACCCGCAGACATGATCAGGGCCGCGGGAATCGGCCTTCGGACGCGACGTTTGCGATCCGTGCTGTCAGCGCTCGGCATCATGATCGGTATCGGCGCGATGGTCGCTGTGCTCGGCCTGTCCGAGAGCTCCAAATCTGATCTCCTGGCGCAGCTCGACCAGCTCGGTACGAACATGCTCCAGGTCCAGGCGAGCACGGGGATCGGCCTTGGCCCCGGGGAGCTGCCGGACGATGCTCCGGCGATGATCACGCGGATCGGGCCGGTGGAGGCCGTCGCCGCGGTTGCCGATGTCGGGAGCGCACGCGTCTATCGATCTGACTATGTGCCTTCGGGCCAGACGAGCGGCCTGAACGTGCGAGCAGTGGACACGAACCTTCTCGGCACGTTGCAGGGCTCGATGGCCGATGGCGTGTTTCTCGATCAGGCGAGCCCCGACTACCCGGTTGTCGTGCTGGGCTCCGTGGCGGCAGCCCGGCTTGGGATCCGATCGCTTGACACAGCGATATCGGTGTGGCTCGGTGACGAATGGTTCGCAGTGGTCGGGATCCTGGAGAGCGTTGATCTGTCTCCCGACCTTGACCGTGCAGCGCTGGTCACCGTCGGAGCGGCTGAGACCTACCTCGAGTCCGACCTCGTTCCGTCGACGATTTACGTGCGGATGGACCCGTCTTCTGTTGACGATGTCCGCAACGTGATGGCAGCCACCGTCAACCCCGAGAATCCGGATCAGGTCGAGGTCACGAGGCCTTCCGACGCGCTGGAAGCGAGGGAGGCCGCTGAATCCGCGTTGACGAACCTCTTCCTCGGGCTTGGAGCTGTTGCGTTGCTGGTCGGGGGTGTCGGCATCGCAAACGTGATGGTGATTTCGGTTCTCGAGCGACGAGGGGAGATCGGCCTGAGAAGGGCGCTTGGAGCGACGAGACGCCACATCTCTGTCCAGTTCCTTGGCGAGTCGCTGCTGCTCTCGACCATCGGAGGCATCGGTGGTGTGCTGATGGGTGCTGCCGTGACGGCGGCGTATGCGACGTATCGGGGCTGGGGAGTGCTTGTCCCGGCTGTTGCCATCGTTGGAGGGATCGCGGCGGCGCTTGCCATCGGTGCTGTTGCCGGGCTGTACCCGGCCATGCGCGCCGCACGGGTGTCCCCAACCGAGGCACTTCGCACGCTGTGATGGCTCCATGGGGTTCCCCGACACCGCTTTAGGATCCAACCGCCATGAAAGCGCATCTGCGCAGCTGGCGCGTCCTCGTCGAGGTCGTCGCGGCATGTGACGGCTCGACCAGTACAACAACTCTGCCAGAGTCAACAACGGCGACCACCCCTCCGCCACCCGGTTCAACCTCGACGACAGAGGTATCGATCAGGTCAATCCGCCGGACCAGATTGCCGGGGTGCACTCGGTCTCGATTTCGGACGAGCTCGATGCGGCCATGAGAGCCACCTCAGTACCTTCCTCGAAGGACACCTGGTGGCAAGAAGGCGACTCGCGCCTTACCAGTACTGCGTTTCGAGGAGTTGCAACTCATCGCTGCTGCTTGACACTGGAGCCCCCATGGGACAACCGGATATGGTCCGGCTGTCGCTCCTTTCGGTCACTGCCCCGCTTCCTTATTGACTCAGGAAGTCAAAGCAGCAGGATGGGTCCGTCCGTGACGGCGCGTGACGGTGCCTTTCGCCACTTGCCTGAATGGCCATGTACCCTCCCGGCGTGCCAAAATCTCCCTCCACACACAGGCTCTTGCCCGCGTTGATGTTCTCCGTTGCGCTCGTTGCGTCTGCATGCACGAACTCCGGCTCGGACACCTCAACGACGACGACCGCAACCGAGATCACTCCAACCGTACCTGATGCGTCGACAACCACCACAGAGGCGCCGCTGACATCGATTCCGCCGAACTTGATTCCTGGCGACACATCGGACTCGATCTCTCCGGAAACTGCAGCGGCAATTCGCGCCGACATCGGTGTTCTGCTGCTCAACGTCGAGGAGAGCAGGGGCTTGCCGTTCCTGACGATTCCTGCGGTAACCATCCTCGACTCCACGGATTTCACGGCCCGCGTGAGATCGGTTCTTGAGGACGACCTCGACCAGGAGGAGATCGACGGATATCAGGCGTTGTACGAGTTGCTTGGCATGCTTGACGGTACGATTGATCTTTACGAGCTCTTCGTTGACCTGTACACCGAACAGGTCGCAGGGTTCTACGACCCTGATAGCGACGAACTTGTCGTCCCTGTTTCGGTTGACGGAATCACTCCGTTTCAGGAAATCACGATTACTCACGAACTCACCCATGCGCTCACAGACCAACACTTTGACTTCAACGACGTCTACGAGCAGCGGATCGACACAGGAAACGGTGACGACACATATGGGGTTCTCGGTCTCGTCGAAGGCGACGCAACGTACCAGCAATTTCTGTTTCTTGAGTCGATGGATCCCGCCGACGCATTGAGTGCGGTCATTGAGTCGCTTGGTTTCGATACCACGATTCTTGACAACGCACCGACGTGGTTGCAGAAAGACCTCGCGTTCCCCTACGAACATGGGTTTCTTTTCACCACTGCGCTTGTGAAAAGTGGGGGACTCAAAGGCATCGACGAGGCGTATCTTGATCTTCCCATCAGCTCAGAGCAGATCCTGCATCCGGAGAAGTTCACACGATCAGAGCAGCCATCACCAATCGATCCGCTTACCGTCGAACTAGATGGCTGGACTCTCTTCGACGAGGCCACGTTCGGTGAGTGGGGGATCCGACTCCTCCTCCTCGACTCGCTGCCACCGGGGCAGGTGACGCAAGCTGCTGCCGGATGGGGGAATGACACGTACCGAGTGTTCATCAAAGGTGAAGACACGGCAATCGCATGGGTGTACTCCGGTGAGACTGTTAGTGATGCGGAGGATCTCGCCGATGGGCTCATTGCCCATATCCGGTCTGCGATGGACGCTGGCAGCTCGCTTGAGTCCGGCGGAGGCCTGCTGTTCGATACTGGTTCGACGTACGTATTCATCGACCGGGTCGATTCCCAGATATTCTTTGTGGCGTCGACGAGCCAGTCGGCAGGTGCTGACCTGCGCACCCAACTCAACCTATAGGAGCATGGTCCTAGAACGGGCCATGCGGGCGCGATATAACAGAGGGGTGGAACCAAACAGTGTGACAGGCTGGGACGAGAGGTTGTTCTATCCGCGCCCGGCGTTGGGTTTACGACCGTGATTCGCCTTGGAGCGGCGAGCGCGGAGTTTGCGTCTTTTTGCCTTTGCCATAGTACGCAAAGGGTACCAGCGAGATCGATGTATCGCAGAATCCGTTTGTGGACCGCGCCGAGCGATAACTCGTGGAAACTTGATGAGGTGCAGGTTCTTCGGACTCCCGCCGAGCGACTTCGCGGATTCGTCGGGTCGCCGGTCATGTTGTTCACGCGATCGATCCATACGTTCACTATGCGCCATCCGCTGAGCATCGTTGTACTTAACCGTGCTGGCACAGTGGTTCAGGCCAGAGTCATCGATCCGAGACGGCTCACAACATTTACCGCGACAATGTGGGTTGTCGAGACGCATGTCACAGATGACATGCCACTGCCTGGCACGAGGGTCAGAGCGTTCAATGCCTCGGAGTAGCATCCAAGGCAATGACCGGAACATTGATTCTCTGTGCGACTCCCATCGGAAACCTCGAGGACCTGTCTGAGCGCGCAACGTACACGCTTCGCAACGCTGACGTTATTTTCGCCGAGGACACACGGCGCACGGGGCTACTTCTGAAACACATCGGAGCTTCAGTGCCGATGAAGAGTTTCCATGCACACAATGAGCAATCGAGGCTCGCCGGGCTGGTGGCGCATCTTGAGGCTGGGAACACTGTTGTACTCGTATCGGACGCGGGAATGCCTACGCTGTCTGACCCCGGAATGGCCGCTGTCGAAGCAGCCGCCGATGTGGGAGCAACGGTCACCGTCGTTCCAGGTCCGTCGGCCGTCACCAGCGCACTTGCCGTGTCCGGCTTCGATGGCGACAGGTTCGTATTCGAAGGCTTTCTCCCGCGCAAGGGAAGAGGACGAACTGAGGTTCTTCAATCCATCGGCTCAGCCCGGACGACGGTGGTCTTCTTCGCGTCCCCAAAGAGAGTTGTCAAGGATCTTACGCACATCTCAGGCCACTGCAATGGGACGAGACGTGTCGTCCTTGCGAGGGAGCTGACAAAGCTTCATGAGGAGATATGGCGCGGCACGCTCGCCGACGCTATTGAGCACTGGGGCCAACAAGAGAACATTCGGGGAGAGTTCACGGTCGTTCTTGATGGGGCGGCCGAGGCAGTTCCAGACATGGAACGCGCAAAGGACGCCGCCGAGGACCTTATTTCACAGGGGTCAACCGCGTCAGACGCAGTTCGTGTCGTCGCATCTGCAACCGGCGTGAGCAGGCGTCAGCTGTACGACCTTGTGATCCGTCCCCACGAATGACTGTGATGGTTAGATCTCGCAGATCCTGCCGCGGCATTCGGTGCAGACACCTCTGCCCTCAAAGTCAGCAACGCCCGCATCCTCTCCACAGAAAACGCAAACGGCTTCCAGTTTGCGAAGAACGATTCCGCCGTTCTCCACACTGATTGCTAGTTCGTCACCCTCATGGATGTTGAATAGTCTGCGGGTCTCCGCCGGAACGACGATCCTTCCAAGGTCGTCAATCTTTCTAACCATGAGTGTGTCCAAGGCAGAACCTCCGTAGTAAAACGTCGGCGTGGCGCCGACACATATATGATACCCGAAACCGCCAAAATCTGACCTACTTTGGTCCTCTATTGCACACGCAGGTAGCATCCGAATCATGAACCATGCCCAACCCAAGAAGGTCCTCGTTGCAGTTGCCTGGCCGTACGCTCAGGGTTCGCTGCACCTTGGACACATGGCAGGCGCATATCTCCCATCTGACATTTTTGCCCGCTTTCGCCGTTCTGTTGGCGACGATGTTTTGATGGTGTCAGGCTCCGATATTCACGGAACGCCAATCACTGTCAAGGCCGACGACCTTGGCTGGACTCCTCAGGAACTTGTCGACAAGTATCACCCGGAGTTCCTGACATACTGGAAGGATCTTGACATCGATTGGGATCTGTTCACGTCCACAGGAACGGACACCCACAAGGCTGTCGTCCAGGACTTCTTCCTCACGTTGCTCGAAAACGGTCACCTGTATCGCGACACGTCAGAGCAGTACTTCGACGAAACCGCAGAGCGATTTCTGCCAGACCGCTATGTGGAGGGAACGTGCCCGCACTGCGGTTACGTGGACGCCCGTGGCGACCAATGCGACAACTGCGGTCGCACTCTCGATCCCGTCGATCTCATCAACCCCCGTTCGAAGCTCTCAGGAGCAACGCCCGTGATGCGAGAGACTGAGCACTTCTACTGGAAACTGAGCGCGTTCAACGAGCCGATGGCTGAGTGGCTCTCCTCTCTTAAAGGATGGAGGCGCCACGTCGTGAACTTCGCTGTTGGCATGGTCGACGACGGACTCCACGACCGGGCATTCACACGCGACCTCACATGGGGCGTGCCGTTACCCGTTGACGATCTCGGTGACGGGAAGTCGATTTACGTGTGGTGGGAGGCGCTGATGGGATACGTGTCCGCTGCTCAGGAGTGGTCCCAGATTCAGGGCCGACCTGATGCGTGGAAGCAGTGGTGGCATGATCCCGACGCCGAGACGTACTACTTCATAGGGAAAGACAACATCCCGTTTCATGCGGTGTATTGGCCAGCCCTCATCATGGGCCATGGAGGCCTCAACCTCCCGACCGACGTTCCTGCAAACCAGTATGTGACATTCGGTGGGCAGAAAGCTTCCAAGTCGCGCGGTGTTGGTAGGCCTCTTGGCTGGTATCTCGATCGGTTCGAATCTGACGCCCTTCGATATGCCCTTGCCAGGTCGTTCCCTGAATCAAACGACACTGACCTCACCGACGTTGAGATTGCCAGAAGGATCAACGAAGAGCTCGTAGCTACATGGGGCAACCTTGTCAACAGAGTGGTTTCGATGACCAACCGCTACTTCGACGGAGTGGTGCCTGAACCCGGGCCGCTCACCGATGCGGATCAGGTAATACTCGCAGGCCGAGGGGAGACACTGAACGACGTGTCCGATCTGATCTACTCGGTGAAATTGCGTTCTGGAATCGCCAGAGCAATGGTGGGTGCGTCAGAAGCCAACGCATACCTCTCGGACATGGTGCCGTGGTCCACCGCGAAGACCGACATGGAACGCACAGGGACCACGCTGTGGGTGGCGCTCCAACTCATTGCCTCAAATGCTATTGCACTCTGGCCCTACCTGCCTGATACGTCTAGCAGAGTTCTCTCTGCCCTTGGCGCACCGGAATTCGACCGGGCTCCCGAATGGGAGTCGCCCGACGTGATTTCAGGAACGAAACTCGCTGACCTCGGCCCACTGTTCGCCAAGGTCGACCTCGACACCCTCACGTGATCCAGGCATCTGCCACGTGGGTCGATACACATGGCCACCTCTTTCTCATGGACGACGACCCAGGCGACGTTCTTGACAGAGCAGCAGCCGCTGGTGTTGAGTGGCTGCTCTGCCCCGGTGTTGACCTTGAGACATCCGAACGCAGCAGACGTCTCTCAGAAGAGTTCCCTGACCGTGTGCTGTGGTCAGCAGGTCTGCACCCACACGAAGCTGAGCGCTGGCCCGACGTTGCGGACCGCATCGAAGCACTCGCCAACGATGCGGCAGCGATTGGTGAATGCGGACTCGACTGGTATCGAAATCTTGCACCGCGGGACGCTCAGATCACCGCCTTCAAGGCGCAGCTTCAGCTTGCGAGCGACCTTGAGAAACCAATTATTGTGCATTGCAGGGATGCGTTCAGAGACGTGCATCGAATGTTGGAGGAGGCCGACCTTGGGTCGGCGGCGGTTCTGCACTGTTGGACCGGAGGAAGCCGCTGGACAAAGCGATTCAACGACCTCGGTGCCACATTCTCGTTTGCGGGACCGCTCACGTATCGCACGGCCGAGACACTTCGCATCGCAGCCCAATACGTGCCGCATGATGCCACCGTAGTCGAGACAGATAGTCCGTACCTCACACCCGAACCTCTGAGGGGCAGCACAAACGAACCGGCATTCGTCGTGCACACCGGCACAACCCTGGCCGACGTCTGGGGTATCCCGGTTGCGGAGGTCGCGACGCTCACGTCGGCGACAGCTGCGAGAGTGTTCGGTCGTCCACGTGGGATATGAAGCGCAACACCGCGGTACTCAGACCAGAAGCGAGATACGCAGACTCCTCGCTTCACACGGGCATGTGCCGGTGCACGCGCTCGGTCAGAATTTTCTTGCAGACCCAAACATTGTGCACAAAATGGTTGCCGCGGCGCAGCTCAACGAGAGGTCAAAGGTTGTGGAAATCGGTGCAGGCACCGGCGCAATCACAGTCGTACTGGCGGAAGCAGCTGAGACCGTTGTTGCCTACGAAATCGACACTTCCCTCAAACCCGTCCTTGAGGAATCGCTGAGGAACTGTGACAACGTGGAACTCCGATTCGCGGATGTCACCAAAACGACGTTGCAAAGTGAGCTCGAGTCCGGCCCATGGACGATGGTTGCCAACCTGCCATTCAACGTTGGGACTGGCATCGTCCTGGATGCCCTCATAGATTCCCCCACGATCGAAAAATTGGTCGTGATGGTCCAGAGGGAAGTGGCAGACAGGCTGGTCGCTCGATGTGGAACGAAAACGTATGGTCTTCCATCGGTCATCTGCGGCCTGTACTCCGAGGGCCATCTGGCATTTAGCGTTCCTCCACAGGTTCTCGACCCCCAGCCACGAGTCGAGTCTGGTGTTGTTGTGCTTGACAGGGTCTCCCATCCAAAGAACACCGAACGCGCCTGTGACATCGCTGCCGCCGCGTTCGGCCAGCGACGAAAGATGCTCAGGCGGTCCCTCGCCGGGTTCCTGACCGATGCACAAACGACGCTTCTTGACGCTGGCATTGAACCTACCGCTCGACCGGAGCAGCTCGAACCACTTGACTTCGTGGCAATTGCGGATGCAGAGTTGGTCAGACAATGAACGCAACTGCCTATGCGAAGGTGAATCTCGCTCTTGCAGTGTTTGCGCGTTCGGCAGACGGCTTTCATCCCCTGCGCGGGATTTTCCAGTCTGTGTCGCTCTCCGATCACATCGCGATCTCCTACGCGGAACATGACTCTGTGACTGTCTCTGGTGGTGAGACGCCTGCTGACGAGTCGAACCTTGGGTGGAAGGCCGTTGACGCGATTCGACGTGCCGCCAGAATTTCGTCGCCGATCGCCCTGGACATCACAAAGAGGATCCCAACTGGAGCTGGTCTTGGAGGTGGTAGCGCAGACGCTGCGGCCGTACTCGGTGTGCTTGCAGAGCAGTTTGGAGTGTCTGGGGACATCGTTGGCGAGATTGCCGAAGCCATCGGCTCAGATGTACCGTTCTCCCTTGATGGCGGAACGAAGATGGTCGAGGGACGTGGCGAGCGCCTTGTCGACATGGAACCGTTGAGTGATTTCGCTCTCGCAATTGTGGTGCCCCCTTTCTCCCTTTCGACGCCGGCGGTATTTGCCGAGTGGGACAGGCTCGACGGTCCCGTAGCGAAAGCGATGGATAATCAATCACTGCCACCATCGTTGCGCGGCGGTCTTCCCATTCGCAACGACCTCTTTCCCGCAGCAGTGTCGCTCGACCCTCGTTTGGGGGAGTGGAGCGACGAGCTTGAGACATTGTGGGGCGCGTCCGTTGCGATGAGCGGATCCGGATCCGCTCTCTTCGCCTTCTTCAGTTCCAAAGACGAGGCACTCGGCGCAATAGACGACGTAAACTTTCCAACGCGGGCTGCCGAAGCGTTGACACCTGTCGCGATAGGATGGGAACCGGCAACGTGAATACCACCGATCCAATACATCGTCGACGTGGCTCTACACTCCATGTTCGCGCCACCACATTGGGGGGTGGTGTAACTGGCAGCACAGGTGGTTTTGGTCCATCTAGTACGGGTTCGAGTCCTGTCCCCCCAGCGAAACGACCGAAGGGTGCGATGAAATGAGCATCGGTGTGATCGTCCTCGCCGCAGGCAGGGGGCTTCGAATGCGCTCTGAGATACCCAAAGTTCTTCACACGTGTGCGGGAAGAACGCTGCTCGGCTGGGTACTTGCAGCAGTTGAAGGTCTCGACCCCGACGAGGTAACTGTTGTTGTCGGCCACGGTGCCGACCTCGTATCTGCGACTCTCACTGACGGCATGTCGTCCATCCTTCAGGATCCGCAGAACGGCACAGGGCACGCAGCACTTGTAGGACTTGGAGATCTCAACCAGTCACATGACACCATCGTCGTAGTTCCGGGTGACATGCCGCTGCTGCGGCCCGAATCGCTTGTCGACCTTGTCTCGGTTCACGGATCCGCCCAGTCGGCTGCGACCGTGCTGACAGTGGAGATGGCTGACCCAGCTGGCTACGGACGCATCGTGAGAGACGGAACAGCGATTACCGCGATTGTTGAGGAACGTGACGCAACCGTGCAGCAGCGTTCGATTACCGAGGTAAATACCTCGGTGTACGCGTTCGATGGAGCGTTGTTCGCCGATGCGCTTCACTCGATCGGTTCGACCAACGATCAGAGCGAGCAGTACCTGACAGACGTTGTGTCTGTATTTGTCGAAAACGGAGACGCAGTGACCGGTGTTGTCGTGAGTTCGGAAGAAGGCATGGGGGTCAACTCGCAACAACAGCTCGCAGAGGCAGCCGCCGCGCTCCGAGCTCGGATCAATCGTCAACATCTTGATGCCGGGGTGTGGATGCTTGACCCCCATCGCGTGTACATCGACGCGGACATCACGATTGGCGCCGGAACCCAGATCTACCCCGACACCTATATCACAGGAGATGCCGTCATCGGTCAGAACGTGCGGCTTGGCCCCGGTGTCCAAATCAGCGATTCGACAGTCGGCGACGGGTCGAGGATCGTCAGTGCTGTTTTGGACTCTGCCACGGTTGGTGTCGACGTATCTGTAGGTCCCTTTGCGTACCTGAGACCAGGCGCCGTTCTCGCAGACGGCTCAAAGGTAGGAACGTACGTCGAGGTCAAGAATTCTGAAATAGGTCCGGGTTCCAAAGTTCCGCACCTGAGTTACATCGGTGACGCGACCATTGGTCGCGATACCAACATTGGTGCTGCAACGGTCACCGTCAATTGGGATGGTGACGAGAAGCATCGCACCACAATCGGCGACCGGGTGAAAATTGGTTCTGATACGATGCTTGTTGCGCCGGTCACAATAGGTGACGATGCGTACACGGGCGCCGGCTCGGTGATCACAGAGGATGTGCCGCCAGGGTCGATCGGTATCGAGCGATCGGCACAGAAAAATGTCCCGGACTACGCTGAGAAGCGGCGAAGACGAAAGAACGGGGAGACGGATTGATGGAACGTCCAGGCGTCAAGCGACTCTTGGTTTTCTCGGGATCAGCGAATGTGGAACTCGCCTCTGAGGTCGCGAAACTGCTCAACGTCGAACTCGGCGGAGTCGAGAGATCCACGTTCGCCAACGGCGAGATCTACATTCGATTCACCGAGTCCGTGCGTGGTGCCGACTGCTTTGTCATCCAGAGTCACTCCGAGCCTGTGAACTTTCACATCATGGAGCAGCTCATCATGATTGACGCCCTGAAACGGGCCTCCGCAAAGCGCATAACAGCTGTTGTTCCGTTCTATGGATATGCACGGCAGGACAAGAAAGGCAGGCCGCGCGAGCCGATATCTGCCCGCATGATGGGCGACCTCTTCATCGTGGCTGGAGCAGACCGCATAGCGTCAGTCGACCTTCACACAGGCCAGATCCAAGGGTTTATTGATGCGCCGTTCGACTCTCTCACCGCAGTGCCGTTGCTTGAGGAGTATCTTTCCGGGAAGATCGACGGTCCAATCACGTTCGTCTCACCCGACTCTGGCGGGGTCAAACGTGCCACACGATTCGCGCGCCACATTGAGGCAGAGGTTGCATTCGTGTACAAACGTCGTCGCAGCGACGTGCGCAACGAAGTGTTTGCTGAGTGGGTTGTTGGAGACGTTGAGGACAGGCACTGTGTCATTGTTGACGACATCATCGACACGGCGGGAACAGTGGTTGCAACTGCAGAGCTGCTTGTGAAAAGAGGAGCGTTGTCTGTGATGGTCCTCGCAACTCACGGTGTACTTGCGGGCCCAGCGGTTGAAAGACTCGAACGGGCTCCCATATCAGAGATCGTGATTACGAATACGTTGCCAGCGACCAAGGATGCACTCGCTCGGCTCAATCTCACAGTTCTCTCTGTCGGAACGATCGTGGCGAAAACAATCGAAGCGATCTTCAATGACGAGTCGGTGAGCGAGCTCTTCAGGGGCGAGAATACCTGACGAACGACGATCAGTTGCGGGATGTCGGATTCGCCCCCGATCACGTCGCGACCCCCGTGGCGATTGGCTTCTGGTCGTACAGACAGCAGTTTCAGTCGCTGACCCGTCGTGCTTCACAACGATTCGAGAGTCGCGACTGGGTGTCGCTTGGCGATCAGGCGCGCCAGTCGCAAAGGGCGAGGTTTCGCCGCTCCTGGTGGCGGAATGGCGGAGCAGAGACCGCAGCGAGTGGTGATGCATGGTCGTCAAGGCGTGTGGAGTCGATACTGATCC
>Ga0114950_10001637_pt1 | contig 16940 bp, 10 predicted proteins | sample N075metaG_FD_83503 | JGI IMG/M metagenome (GOLD analysis project Ga0114950, IMG submission 83503) | Deep subsurface microbial communities from Kermadec Trench to uncover new lineages of life (NeLLi) - N075 metaG | ecosystem: Environmental > Aquatic > Marine > Ocean trench > Sediment | place... | reverse complement strand
CAATTCCATGATCATAGATCTCGCCTCCCGGTACCTGGATTCCGGATACACGGACAGGTTTTCGGGATGGAGTACATACATTATTTCGTAATAACCGGGGTTTTCCATTCCGAAGGAAGCGTACTCCATACAAACCTGCCTGATTGACTGGAGAGGCGAACGTGATCGATCACTCAGGACGGGGCGCAATTTTGATTCCAATAACGCCAGACCGTCGGAGATAAGTGCGTGTACCAGCTGATCTTTGCTGCGAAAATGAAGATATATCGTCGTGGCGCTGTAACCCATAGCCCGGGCAATCTTTCTCATGGAAAGACTGCTGTACCCATCGCGGAGCAACAACTGGCGTGACGATTGCAAGATCAGGCGCCGCAGCTCCAGTCCCGACTGTACCCCTGTACCTGTACTTTCAATCGCCATAATCGATTTTGTGATCGAGATTACTTAACACTGTTAACTTGTAACGTACCAATCCTCCAGGCTGTTTCCTGACTTTTATGGTTACGCCCGTTTCGATCTGATATTGACAAATAAAAGGGCGGCACATCGAAGATGTGCCGCCCGAATTCCCTCCCATCAAATAGCCCAGACAATGTCGCGACGCGGGCCCATGACTCTCTTAGGTTCTTACTTATCAGTTTCTTTTTAACGATACAGTTCCGACGCCGGAATATAAAACTAACGCCGGCCCTCCCCCATTAACGCGGCCCTCGAAAGACTTGGACATCCATTTTCCAATTATTTTATGACCAAATGCAGATTCCGCAGATCCCAGACTCGTCCGGGCTTCTACATCAACCGCAATTCCCTCTTCCATGTACACCGTAACCGCTCCATAGCCTGAACTCAACTGCGAGTCACCGCGGGGTTGCTTCGTGATAGTCACCTTGATATCGCCCGCTCGTGTTCGGGCAATGACTCTTCCTCCGACGTCAGCGATTTCGATGTTCCCAGCTCCGGAGATAACTTCGACCGAACCATCTACCGAATTAATCTCTATAAATCCCGCTCCCGTCCCGATATCGATAGATCCTATAATATCGCCAATTTCAATGTTTCCCATGCCTATGCGGCCCATAATAGATCCGTTCAGATCTTCTATCTCGACGTTTCCCGCCCCGGATAATATATCCAAGTTAAATATCTGCGGTACCAGTACGATAACTGCAAGTTCAAATCGGTCATCTTTGTGTCGACGCCCCCTGCTCCACGAAGAAACATATTCGTCGTCAAACTTGGAATCTACAATAATGTTGTTCCCATCCTGCCTGATAACTACTTCATGACGATTCAAAAACGTTTTAATATCGTCCTCTTCTACGTCCCGGATCCGACGTTCTAATTCGACGTGGACTTCGTTTCCGGCAATTGTTCTGACCTCAATTGAACCCCTGTCGATATCAATCAAAAGTGTCCCGCCACTTCGAACTTTGAAAGTTCTTTTTATGGTATCATCACTGCTGCTTTGAGCCGCGTGAGATATTGTCGACATCATCACAATCGCGACGAAAAAAAGTAGTGACCGTTTCATACAACAAACGCAGTGAGATCCAACAGGAGTATTATGGCGGGGATACGAGACCACGCACATCAGTGTTGCACGACAAATAAATGTCCGCTATCCCTACCGGTCCTTTATACTTATGTCACCGGTACCCGTCGATAATTCGATCCGGATACCGCCTTTGTTCAACGTACCCACTGCCCGCCGAATCCTGGCACCCGCAGAATCCCGGCGCGGTTCTGACCATTCGAGATGGCCTCCAAACTTATCCGTCTCCAATTCACCGTAGTACCCGAGGTCAATCCGTAAATCGGCTTTCAGATCGGACGGGATTCGCAGATCAATATCCCCGTTTTCTGCCCTGATATCGATAAATTCCAATTCAACATTTCTGTCAGGATTTATACGAACAAACACATCGCCTACTTTGGAGACTACCTTCACGTCTCCAGACATGTCATATACGTACACATCGCCAGCCATTGTTTCTGCCGTTAAGCTGCCCCGAAGTTGCCGAACATCTATATCACCGCCCGACGTTGTAGCGCGGACGTGTCCGACAATGTATTCAAATTCTATCGTACCCCCCGACGTATTCAGGTCGAGATCCCCCTTCACGTAAACAAATTCTATGTTGCCCCCACCCGTGAATGAATCCACGTCCCCGTTAATGCGATCACCCTCGATATCGCCTCCCCCGGTGGTTGCCGTAACGTCCCCCTCAATATTTGAGATTTCAATATCGCCGGCACCGGTGAGAATGTGAATTTCCGCGCCGATGTGAACAGCTTCCACATCTCCGGCGCCGCTTTCAATGGTTAACGGGCCGCTCACATTGCGCACATCTACATCACCCATACCCGTCCAGATATCCAGATAACCTTCGAGATCAGAAATAATTATGTCACCCGTTCCGGTCGCGATCTCTACCGGAGCATTACCTCCTTCAACAGTAACATCGCCGTATGAGTTCGAGATTTCCAATTCGAGATCCACCGGAATCCACAATTTTATCCGCCGATTTTCCCCGATATCGCCCCGGCTCTGAAATTCGATTTCCCCTCGAGTTTGATATACAATAACAGATATGTTCGCAGCTTCTGCACGCGCATCCTCCTCCCCATCCTCCTTTACAGTAATAGACTCAACGTATCTGATTCTTTCATTGTTGGACCGAACGATATCTACATCACCGGGAAACGCCGATATCAAAACCTTCCCTACCGAAGCTCTCAATTGAACAGTTTCATCGAACTGAACCACGAAACCGTCATTCTTTTTCGAAACTGCCTGGCCCATCGCCACCCTGGACGTTGCGAATCCCAAAAGCCCTGTTACCAAGAGCAACAGAAAAGTAGTCCCTCCTGCCAACGATGATTTATGATTCCCGGATAACATCTATTGTAACTCCTCCAAAGGAACAGAACGGTCCATCTCGTCAAGTGCCACCCTGGCCCGATTTCTGATATAGCTATTTTCGTCTGTTGTCGCGCGTTCAAGGAGTCGGGCCATTCCCTGCCGGGCTACTTCGCTTTGTGTTAGAAGTTCAAGAATCTCAATTCGAAGAGCGCTGTTGGGCGAGGACTCCAACATTTCCATGAGCGTTAACGACAGATACTCCGGTAGTTGCCGATCTCCATGTACCTTTTGCAAAGCCTTTACTGCGTGTAACTGCATGCCCACGTTTCGATCCGCCACCAATATTTTTTCGAGGGCAGATACGAAATCCGAACTTGGTTCGATGGGATAGTAATCTATCTGAGCCAACAACTTCGTGGCTCGTAACCGAGCGGCAGGATTACTTTCATCCGTCAGTGCCATTTCCAGCATGGATCGAATACCTGCGTCACCAAGCGTGCCCGAGATCATACTTTGCCGTTCTGTCCGATAGTGCACATTAATCAGACCTGTCGATTCGTCATACTGTACATCCGAGATGGACGCCAGTCTATCAGACGAATTTTCCAGTTCGAGAGCCCCACTACCACCAGCAAAAAGGCCACCTATAAATACGAGAGCCAAAACGGATGCTACAACGGTCAGTCGCCTGAATATCGCGAGACTGACCCGCCCGGTCGCCAGACGCAATTGTGGTCTGGAAGCGGTACTGATTTCTCGCAATCGAGAAGCGGTAGCGGCTCGGATCGAGGACATCACCGCGTCGTCCGGTTCGAGGGAAGGCCTCCTCGGAACTACCATTTCCATCTCGCCAAGGCTGGCGTAATACTGCTTGCAAACCTGACACACTTGGAGTCGCGCATCCACGTCTGCCGATGCTGCCTCGTCGGTCTCATTGTAATAATAAAGAACGAGGTCTTCTTTATTGTGCGTGCAATTCTGTTTCATTTTCATCATTTCACTAGTTCAATTCTTCCGATGATGTCTCCAGACTCACGGAGGCATATCCAGCCAGTGCCTTTCTTACTTTTTGAGTGGCTCTGAAAAGGTAATTTTTCACTGTCCCCTCTGCGCATCCAATCATTTCTGCTATTTCTCTCAATTTATATCCATGCTGGTGTTTCAGAACGAAAACGGATCGCTCCCGATCGGATAATTTTCTCATGCTGTTTTCAATTTCTCTTGAAAGCTCAGATCGAATTGTGAGTTCATCTGCACTACCAGAGTCCTGTAGTTCCGGAGGTGTCATTCCTTCTTCAGTCAGATAATCCAACGAAATCATTGATCGCCAGCGTATTTTTTTTCTCAGGTTCAGTGATTGATTAATTACAATTCTTGTGAGCCACGTTCCGAACGCGCTTTCTGCCCGAAAAGAATCGAGATGGGTGTACGCCCTTATTAATCCATCCTGATATGCATCATACGCATCTTGCATATTCCCCATGATACCGTGACACACCTGTAGCAACCGCCTGTCGTGAAGACGGATAAGCATTTCAAAGGCGCGAGAATCACCATTCTTCGCCTTTTCAATTAATTCAGGTTCGCTCAGGTCCATGTGACTTTTCTTTCGCCTGTTAGACAAGTTCAGGCAACGAATGGTTTGCGATGTCGTAGGCGCTGCCACCGATTTCCTGACGGTCTGATCGGAAACTGATTTCGGTGGCAACAAGTTAACCGATTCTGTAATTTCAGGAACGCCTCAAGCGGATATAACTGTATATACGTTGCAATCTATTTACAGCATTTATTTACTGGTATTGATACTGATCGGCTCGGTTGTAACCGGTTGCAGGCCGATTTCTGTAGTTGACGACGAACCGAATCTGGTTTGGACAGAAATAACGTCCACTTTGGGCGCACTTCCACCTGAGATTACGGTATTTCAGGGAACGGATGAAAATATTCCGGTGAAGGCCTGGTACGCCCAAATTCGAATTCAGCCGGGTTCAGGACTTGTGTCTGTCAAACGGGCCGATGCTGCTACGGGCGCGGAATCTGTTTCTTCGTTTTCAATACGGAATGAGGCGTGCCTTGTAGTGAATGGCGGCTATTTTTTGGACGAGGAAACCGGAAGCCGCCCTATCGGATTGGTCGTTTCTGATGGCGTTATTGTCAATCACGCGATTCACAGGATTTCAAGTGATGATATTCGCTACAACGCTCTTCGGTCAGCGATAGGCATTACGGATTCCGGGACCCTTGATATCGCCTGGGTTAGTTCAAGAAATGATTCTGTATTTGCCTGGACCGAGGCTATCGAAAACCAGCAGGGGTTTCCTGCTCAGCCGTTACCCCGAAGTATGTCCCGTTTTTGGCCTGTTGAACAGGCTCTCGCGGCAGGTCCGGCTCTGGTCATCGATGGGAATGTCGATGTGCACACGGATTCTGAGATTTTTTTTGATACACCCATTCCCAATATCCATCCTCGTACTGCAGCAGGGATAAATGCGGACGGTGACCTTCTACTCATGATCGTAGATGGGCGCCAGGCGTCCAGCCGAGGGGTGAATCTGATCGAACTTGCCGGAATGATGTTGGATGTTGGCGCCGTGCGGGCCATCAATTTAGATGGTGGTGGGTCAACCGCCATGGTCGTGGGCGATTCTCTGTTGAATCGCCCGGTCGGAACGGGTAAAGAAAGACCCGTAGCCACCGCAATTGTAGTGCGTTGCTGAAGATGAGCTTACAAATTTTTATCAGGTGTTTTAAGTATGCAGCTTGATTCGTCGACTGGCCTCCCACGCCTGGTAAACAAATTCCTTCGTTACGTACGGATTGATACGCAATCGGACCCTCTTTCCGATTCCGTACCGTCGACCGAAAAACAGAAAGACCTGAGTCGCCTTTTACTTAGCGAATTGCAAGAAATGGGCTATTCAGAATCCCGCATGGATGAGCACGGATACGTCTTTTGTACCATTCCCGCGGCGAACACTGGCGATGGTCAGAAGCCGGTTCGACTGGGACTACTGGCCCATGTAGATACGGCCCCTGACGAATCCGGAACCGACGTCAAACCAATCGTTCACCCCCCTTACCGGGGAGGAATCGTTGTTCTTCCTGGAAATACAGATGTTACTCTGGATCCGAAACGCTCACCTGGTTTGTTGCAGCACCTGGGCGAACGGTTAATTTCAAGCGACGGGACGACGCTGTTGGGCAGTGACGACAAGGCGGGCGTTGCGATCCTTATGCAGTTAGCAGAGGATCTCCGAAATGATTCAGCGCCTCGCCCCGAAATCAGGCTCTGCTTCACAATTGATGAAGAAATTGGTCGGGGTGTGGATCACCTGGACCTGGATGAATTCGGAGCGACGGTCGCCTATACACTCGACGGTAGCAGCATCAATACGATTTCCTTCGAGACTTTTAACGCGGCGATTGCACATATCGAAATTAAGGGAAGATCGGTCCATCCAGGGTATGCAAAAAATGTGCTTGTTAATGCCCTCCGAATCGCATCTGAAATTGTAGTGGCGCTTCCCGAGGACGAGGCCCCTGAATCCACTGAAGAGCGGGAAGGTTATTTTCACGCGTACGGCTGCTCTTCGGGAGATGTCTCTCACGCGTCTATTCGAATCATTATAAGAGATTTCACGGACAGCGGAATGGCGCAGCGAAAATCCTTCCTGGAGCAGCTCGTCGAACACACCCGAAAACGATTTCCGGATTCTGAAATTGGAATTTCGATTTCAGATCAGTACAAAAACATGCGGTCTTACATCGAGGATATTGATTTTCGAACCGTCACGTTTGCCCAACAGGCAGCGTCAGAAATGGGAATTTCTCTGGAGGAAGAACTCGTCCGGGGTGGAACGGACGGATCGCGACTTTCTGAGAAAGGATTGCCCACACCAAACATTTTTAACGGAGGGTACGACTATCACAGCCTCTTTGAGTGGAATACGGTAGAAAACCTGCAGAGATCGCTTGCCTACACAAAACAGCTGGTCCAGTACTGGGGAGTGAACGGATGACTGTCAATCCCGGGAATCGAGTCCGTGAAATCATTAACGCTACTCGCAATATTTCTCCCCCACCTTCAACCGATCAGACTCGAGAGTCGTCCCTGGTTGATTTATCGCTGGCCGCGCCTGGAATCCGGGTGGATCTCCGATACGCCACCGAGAACAATTTCCTGGGACATATTCTGTATGATGGAAAAACGGCGCTTTTGCAAGAACCTGTGACCGAATCCCTCACTCGTGTGCAAATACTTCTGTCAAGTCAGGGGCTCGGTTTAATCGTCTACGACGCCTACCGCCCATGGTGGGTCACCAAGGTTTTTTGGGATGTAATGCCGATAAACGCCCGTACCTATCTGGCCGACCCGGCGTCGGGCTCCAAACACAATCGCGGGTGTGCAGTAGACGTAGGGCTGATCGAATCAGGGACAGGTAAAATCCTTCCGATGCCTAGTGCATTCGATGAGTTCAGCGAACGTGCTTTCGTGTCATACTCAAAAGGCACCGATGAAGAGCGCGCCAACCGAGACCTGTTAATATCGACGATGGGTCAGGAGAGTTTCTCTGTGATTTCTGCAGAGTGGTGGCATTTTGATCACGACCTGTGGCCGAAATATCCCATCCTTAACGAGCCTGTACCAAAGTAGGAGGGCCTCCACCGACACGCGGCAGAGGCCCTTTCCAAGACTTACGATGAGCGAAGCATCGCTCAGTTCAATCTCAAGCCTCGACTACTGAACTATCCTCAACCGAGGAGGCCCCTGCCGTCGCACCCATCGCTGCCTGCAGTTCTGCCAATTCGGTTTTGGAACCTACAACGAGATCTTTAAAGACTCGCTGACCGGTTCCGGCCGGAATCAAATGACCTACAATAACATTTTCTTTCAGTCCATGGAGCGGATCCCTTCGTCCGTTAATCGCAGCTTCCGTCAGAACTTTCGTCGTTTCCTGGAAAGAAGCAGCAGAGATGAACGAATCCGTCGATAACGCCGCCTGCGTAATTCCGAGCAGGACTGGATCAGCAACCGCGGGTTGCGAGTCACGAACTTCGACGGGTTTGAGATCACCACGCTTCATTCGTGAATTCACCTCCCTCAGTCGACGACGATCAACGATGTCTCCTATGCTTAATTCGGAGTCACCGGGATCCACAACAACAAAATTGTCATATAGCGCATCGTTCATGTCCTCCAGCACAAAACGATCGGCGAGCTGTCCTTCAAGCAGATCCGTATCACCCGAATCAGACACCCGTACCTTTTGCATCATCTGACGCACTATGGTCTCGATATGTTTATCATTAATCGTAACACCCTGCAGACGATATACTTCCTGTATCTCATTTACCAGGTATTCCTGAACTGCTCGTGGTCCGAGAATTCTAAGAATATCCTGAGGAGAAATCTGACCGTCTGACAACGGATTTCCGGCTCGAACAAAGTCGTTCTCGTGAACGAGCATATGTTTGGTCATCGAAACCAGATATGTTTTTGATTCTGTACCGTCACGGCTGGTAACAATCACTTCCTGTGACCCACGCTTCCTGCCTCCGAATGATATAACGCCGTCAATCTCGGTCACGACTGAGACATCTGTTGGCGTACGCGCTTCGAACAGCTCGGTAACACGCGGCAGACCACCGGTAATATCTCTCGTTTTTGCAGACTGACGGGGAATTTTAACCAGAATATGCCCGGACTTAACTTTTTCCTTGATGTCAACCTGAATTCGAGCCCGTGTCGGCAACGGATACTCCCGAACCTTTCCGGCTTTTGTCATGACAAGCATGGCAGGTGTAAGCGTTTTTTCGCGGCTCTCGATAACAACCTTTTCTTTGTAGCCGGTCTGGTCATCAGATTCTTCGCGGTATGTTACACCTTCGATGATATCCTGGTAACCGATAACACCATCTAATTCGGAAAGAATGACACTGTTGTAAGGGTCCCAAGATGCGAGGATAATACCTTTTTCAATAGACGACCCATCGGCAACTCGCACTTCTGCACCGTATGGAATCAGATATGTAATCAGTTGCCTGCTTGATTCTTCAGGGTCAATGATTCGTATTTCACCTTGACGCGACAAAACAACTTCTTTTTTATCAGCGCCCTTACCGGTCGTTACGGTCCGGAGGTTCAGATATTCAACGTTGCCACCGAACTTCGTCGAGATCGTGCTGTCCGCAGAAATGCGACTTGCCGTACCACCAATGTGGAAAGTACGGAGCGTAAGCTGTGTTCCCGGCTCACCAATTGACTGTGCGGCAATAACGCCTACTGATTCTCCCATTTCAACCAGACGACCGGTACCCAAGCTTCTGCCATAACAGAGTGCACAAACACCACTTCTGGCTTCACACGTAAGCACCGAACGGATCTCAACTTCCTCTATGGAAGTCTCTGAGATTGTCCGGGCTTTGTGTTCGTCAATCATTTCGTTCGCGGCAATCAGCAATTCATCGGTCAACGGATCGATAACATCGTGTACTGAAACACGTCCGAGAATTCGATCTGCTAGTGTTTCGACAATGTCTTCATTGTCTTTCAGTGCTGAAATTCGAAGTCCACGAAGTGTACCACAATCTGTCGTCTTGATGCTCATGTCTTGAGCTACGTCGACGAGGCGTCGCGTCAGGTAACCTGCATCGGCCGTCTTAAGGGCTGTATCTGCCAGACCTTTCCGAGCGCCGTGTGTTGAAATAAAATATTCGAGTACTGAGAGACCTTCTTTGAAGTTTGAGATAATCGGGTTTTCAATAATCTCGCCGGCACTACCAACCAGGCTTTTCTGAGGTTTGGCCATCAGACCACGCATTCCGCCGAGCTGACGGATCTGTTCTTTCGATCCACGAGCTCCGGAATCGGCCATCATATAAATGGCATTAAATCCGTCCATGTCTTTCTTGAGAGATTCAAACAGCACTTCAGACACTTTATTGTTCGTGTGCGTCCAAATGTCAATCACCTGGTTGTACCGCTCGTTCTCCGTAATGAAACCCATCGTGTAGTTCGATTTGGCAACTTCAACTTTTGCCTGCGCATCAGCAATCAGTTTCTCTTTCGCATCCGGAACAATGATATCTGCAATTGAGAATGTGAGGCCGCCAGCAGTTGCACGTTCAAATCCGAGGCGCTTGATTGCGTCCAGGAATTCAGCTGTTTCTGGAAATCCGGAAGCCTTCAATACTCGTGCGATAATACCACGAAGGTTTTTCTTCGTAAGCACTTCATTGATGAATCCTACCGCACCAGGAACGGCCTCGTTGAACAGGATCCTACCCATCGTAGTCTCGATCATCGAGCCGTCTTCGAGTCGAACGGATACTTTAGCGTGTAGCGCAACTGTTTCCTGATCATAGGCTTGTCGCGCTTCGATCATGCTGGAATAACGACTGCCTTCACCTTTTTCCCCACTCCGGGTCTTTGTCATGTAATACAGACCAAGAACCATGTCCTGCGTAGGAACCGCAACCGGGCCGCCATGCGCCGGACTCAGGATGTTGTGGCTCGATAACATCAGCAACATGGCTTCAAGCGTTGCGTCATCGCTGAGTGGCACGTGAACAGCCATCTGGTCACCGTCAAAGTCAGCATTAAACGCCGAACAAACGAGTGGATGCAGCTGAATCGCTTTTCCTTCAATCAGAATAGGTTGAAACGCCTGAATTCCGAGGCGGTGAAGTGTCGGAGCACGGTTTAACAGAACCGGGCGCCCGTCAATTACTTTCTCGAGAATGTCCCAGACATCAGCCGTCCGGCGATCAACAACTTTCTTGGCGCTTTTTACTGTCTTTACGATACCACGCTCAATCAGCTTCCGAATAATGAACGGCTTGAAAAGCTCGACAGCCATTTCTTTCGGGAGACCACACTGGTGGAAATGTAATTCCGGGCCAACAACGATGACCGAACGGCCCGAGTAATCGACACGTTTTCCAAGTAAGTTCTGACGGAAACGACCTTGTTTCCCTTTCAGCATATCTGAAAGCGACTTAAGAGCGCGATTTGAATCAGAACGGACTGCATTTGCTTTTCGAGAGTTGTCGAAGAGCGAATCCACGGCCTCCTGAAGCATTCTCTTTTCGTTACGGAGAATAACTTCCGGTGCTTTGATGTCGATCAATCGCTTGAGCCTGTTATTCCGAATGATGACCCGGCGATATAAATCGTTCAAGTCACTCGTAGCAAAACGGCCACCTTCCAGCGGAACCAGAGGTCGTAGCTCAGGCGGAATGACGGGGATCACGCGCATAACCATCCATTCCGGACGGTTATCCATTCGTTTATTTGAATCCTTGAAGGCCTCTGTGACTGAAAGTCGTTTCAGTGCTTCAGCTTTTCGCTGCTGACTTGTTTCCGTTTTAATCTGGAAACGAAGTTCCTGAGACTGCATCGTAAGCTCAAGCCGCCCGAGAAGTTCTTCCACAGCTTCTCCGCCGATTTTAGCAATGAATTTTTCAGCATCGTCATCTTCCAGGCGATTGTTATCTTCCCGGATCTGGTACAGAATGTTGAAATACTCGTCTTCAGAAAGAAGTTGTTTCTCCTCGATTCCCATACTGGAAGCACTTCCAGGCTGGATAACGACATAATTTTCGTAATAGATGATCCGCTCAAGGTCTTTCGACCGAATACCGAGCAGATGACCGATTTTATTCGGCAGCGTCTTGAAGTACCAAATGTGAACTACTGGAACGCTAAGCGTTATGTGCCCCATCCGCTCGCGCCGAACGGACTTCTGAGTTACCTCGACACCGCAGCGATCACAGATAATTCCTTTGTAGCGGATCCTTTTATACTTGCCACAATGGCATTCCCAGTCTTTGACTGGGCCAAAAATCTTTTCACAGAAAAGACCTTCCTTTTCCGGCTTGAACGATCTGTAATTAATCGTTTCAGGCTTGAGTACTTCGCCGTATGACCTCTCCAGAATGGATTCCGGTGACGCAATACTGACCGTGATACTGCTGAAATTCTTTTTAATCTTCTGGCTCTTTCCGTAAGGCATATTCAAACGTAGAGTTTAACTATTCCACTAAGTAGGCAATTCAATCCGCGGCCTAATTAGGCCGCGGTTAAATGCACGATCAGTCTAAGAGTACCTCGAGTCCGAGGCCCTGCAACTCCCGCACGAGAACGTTAAAGCTCTCCGGAGTACCGGCTTCGGGCATCGGATCGCCCTTAACAATGGCCTCGTAAGCTTTCGAGCGTCCCTGCACATCATCTGATTTGTATGTCAGCATTTCCTGCAGAACGTTCGCCGCACCGTACGCATAGAGCGCCCAGACTTCCATTTCCCCGAGACGCTGGCCACCGAATTGCGCTTTACCACCGAGCGGCTGCTGCGTAATCAGGCTATATGGTCCGATAGACCGGGCATGGATCTTGTTCTCAACAAGATGGCTCAGTTTCAGCATGTAGATGTAACCGACCGTTGTTTTCTGATCGAAGGGTGTACCGAGTCGACCATCGTACAACTGCGCACGACCATCAACAGGTAATCCGGCTTCGATCATCTTATCTGTTACATCAGCTACCGTTGCGCCATCAAAAATCGGAGTCGCGAAGTGAGTCCCGAGTTTTTTAGCAGCCCATCCGAGCATGGTCTCGTAAATCTGCCCGAGGTTCATTCGGGAAGGCACACCGAGCGGATTCAATACAATATCGACAGGCGTTCCATCTTCCAGGAACGGCATATCTTCAACAGGCACGATCTTAGCGATCACACCTTTGTTACCATGCCTGCCGGCCATTTTATCGCCAACCTGAATTTTCCGCTTCTTAGCGACATAAACTTTCGCCAGTTGCACGATTCCCGGTGGCAGTTCGTCGCCCATCTGTACTCGGTGGATTTCACGTCTTGCAACTCCCTGCAGGTGCCGCTCGCGTCGCTCGTACGCTCGAATGAGTTTCTTAACGCGTGCGTTTATGTCCGAATCGCTAGTAAACTCGACCCTCGGATCAAGCTTCAGAGGAATGATTTCACTGAACGCAGCCTCATTAATCACAGCGCCTTTTGAGACCACGACACTGCCGTCCCGATCGGTAAAATCCGCAGCTTTAACACCAACGAGGTGCGAGTAGAATTTTTCCCAGAATGAAACATTCAGATCACGCAGGCTGAGGTCGAGATCATGTTCGATTTCTGCCAGTCGCTTCTGTTCGGCCTTTTTGGAAGAGGCGTCGAGCTTCCTCCGACTGAACAGTTTGGTATCGATAACGATTCCTTTCATTCCCGGAGGCGCTTTGAGCGACGCATCTTTTACGTCACCCGCTTTGTCTCCGAAAATGGCCCGAAGGAGTTTCTCTTCCGGTGTTGGATCAGATTCTCCTTTTGGCGTAATCTTACCGACAATGATATCTCCAGCTCTGATTTCCGCACCAATTCTGATGATTCCGCGCTCGTCGAGGTCCTTTGTGGATTCTTCAGAAACATTAGGAATCTCACGAGTCAGCTCTTCTTCGCCACGTTTTGTATCGCGAACCTGAAGATCAAACTCTTCAACATGGATCGATGTATACACATCATCGGAGACCAGTCTTTCAGAGATGACAATGGCATCTTCAAAGTTGTAACCACGCCATGGCATGAATGCGACGAGTACATTTTTACCAAGTGCAAGATCACCGCCGTCCGTAGCAAACCCGTCCGTCAACACATCCCCTTTCTTGACACGTTTTCCTGCAGTAACGATCGGGTGCTGATTAACACACGTGTCCTGATTGGTTCTTTTAAACTTGATCAGGTCGTAAGTTTTTACCGGATCAGTAAATGAAGTTGACTTTTGCTCCTCCGTCTGATCGTACTTGATTATGATCTGTCGACTGTCAACATAAGTGATCTCTCCAGGACCTTCCGCAATCAGAACCGCGCGCGAATCACGCGCAACCTTACCTTCCAGTCCTGTTCCGACCAGCGGAGCCTCGGTTACGAGAAGAGGAACCGCTTGGCGCTGCATGTTCGAGCCCATCAAAGCACGGTTTGCATCATCATGCTCGAGGAAAGGAATCAAGCTTGCCGCGGGAGACACGATCTGATTTGGAGCCACATCCATGAACTGAACTTCACTGGACTTTTTAACCGGGAAGTCTCCACGACTACGGCATTTAACCAGCTCATTCTTGAAGTATCCTTTTTCATCCAGCGGTGCATTAGCCTGGGCTATTATAACACTATCTTCCTGCTCCGCAGTCAAAAATTCGATTCTTGTCGAGACTTTCCCCTTTCGGACTACGCGGTACGGAGTTTCTATAAATCCGTAAGCATTAATCTGAGCGTGCACACACAACGAGGAGATTAGACCAATGTTAGGACCCTCCGGTGTTTCGATCGGGCAAAGACGACCGTAATGCGTGTAATGAACGTCCCGGACCTCGAAGCCTGCACGTTCCCGCGTCAAACCACCCGGCCCAAGTGCAGACATACGTCGCTTGTGCGTCAGCTCGGCGAGTGGATTCGTCTGATCCATGAACTGGCTTAGCTGATTCGTACCGAAGAATGTGTTAATAACACTCGATACCGTTCGGGCATTTACCAGATCCTGTGGAGTGAATTTCTCAGCGTCACGCAGATTCATCCTCTCTTTGATGGTACGCGCCATCCTTGCCAGACCCAGCGAGAACTGCGATGCAAGCTGCTCACCAACTGTGCGCACACGACGATTTCCGAGATGATCAATGTCATCCACGTTACTGCGGCCATTCTGCAGCATGATCAGCTCGTTGATGATCGCGATAATGTCAGCACGGGTGAGCGTCAAACGATTGAGGTCCTCTTTCAACTTCAACCGGGAATTAATCCTGTAACGACCGACTTCACCCAGGTCGTACCGTTTTTCACTGAAAAACAGCCGTTCCAAAACACCACGAGCCGTTTCGATATCCGGCGCTTCCGTTCCACGAAGCTGCAGATACAAATATTCGAGCGCCTCTTCTTCCGAATGAGTCGGATCACGCTTGAGCGTGTTCAGAAGCGTCGTTTTGTCAAGCGCGTCCTCTTCCGATCCATCCCGGATCAGGTATACAGACTTAATTCCGGCTTCTTTGAGCGTTTCGAAATCATCTTCAACCAGTTCATGCTGAGCGGGAAGAAGAACCTCCCTTTCTTTTCTCTCTTCTAAAATCTCGCCGGTATCTTCATCAACAATCTCTGTCATTCGTTCGACAGAAACCGCTGCAGCCAATTGTTTACCTACGCATTTAGCGAAGGATTTTTTGGTTTTGGTTGACAGTTCGTCAGCCAGATCGAACAACTGAACGATCTCTCCATTCGAAGAATATCCGAGAGCACGGAGAAGTGTTGTTACGGGCAGCTTTTTCTTCCTGTCGATGTAGGCCCACATCATGTTTCCAACGTCAGTCGAAAACTCAATCCAAGAACCCCTGAATGGGATAACGCGAGCAGAATACAAATCTGTCCCGTTCGGATGCACACTCTGCCCGAAAAATACCCCTGGGCTACGATGAAGCTGCGAAACAACAACGCGTTCTGCTCCATTGATCACAAACGTACCGCGATCGGTCATAAACGGAAGGTTGCCCAGGTATACTTCCTGCTCGATGGCTTCTTCCGCTTCATCCTCGTCCTCGTCTTCCTTACTCGAAAGCCTGAGTTTGGCCTTCAGCGGAACCGAATAACTCAATCCCTGAGCAATACACTCTTCGACGGAGTGTTTGGGAGCATCTAATTGATAGTGAATAAATTCAAGAGTGTACCGCTCGCGGCTGTCCTGAATGGGAAAGTGATCCTCAAATACAGATTGAAGACCGAACGGAAGACGCTCCTCCGGGGGCGTTTGATCCTGAACGAAGTTACCAAACGACTTGAGCTGCACATCGAGAAAATCTGGATAATCGCGAACGGTTCGAATACGAGCGAAGCTGCTTCTTTCGGTTTTACGTGTAAAGCTTGCCATAACTCAGACTATTTCCTTGAATGGGGGTCTCGGAATTCAACACAGACTGTCTGTGTGAAATGCACCAAAAGCCAGACCCGAAATCGGGTCCGGCTGGTGCGCATACTTGCCTGGAAATTTCCTGGACTTCATAAATCGCAGCTTTACTTGAGTTCGGCCGTTGCGCCAGCTTCTTCCAACTTAGCTTTGACAGATTCGGCTTCGTCTTTAGACACTGCCTCTTTGATGGTGCTCGGCGCGCTGTCGACCACTTCTTTGGCTTCTTTCAGGCCAAGACCGGTGAGAGCGCGTACTTCTTTAATCACGTTAATTTTCTTCTCGCCAATCGCGGTCAAAATAACGTCGAATTCAGTCTGCTCTTCAACAGCAGCACCGTCTCCACCACCGCCAGGGCCGGCAACGGCTACTGCGGTTGCAGCAGGTTTAATTCCGTAATCTTCTTCAAGAAGTGTAGCCAGGTCGCTGGCATCTTTGATGGTAAGATTGACCAGCGTCTCTGCAATTTCTTTAATATCAGCCATTTTTATTCTCCTGTGTCCTGCAGCGGTCTCTGCCCGAAAGCTGCGCCGCACTTATGGTTTTAAGGGTTGGAACTATTCCAACTTGTGTTTTAAAAGTTTGAACCGTAATACCGATTTCCAGTATTACGCTTCTTCCCGTTCTGCGATTGTTTTAATTGCACCAACGAGATTGCTGCCCTGGGCCTGCAGTCCGCCAACGATGTTGTTGATCGGAGACTGAAGCAGCGATATGATTTCGCCAAGAATCTCAGTTTTCGATTTCAATTTCGCGAGTGCTTCGAGTGCTGTCTCGTCGTATACAGCTCCTTCCACATGCGCTCCCTTCAAAGACGGTATCTCAAGCTTCATCTCTGAAAGAAATTTCTTGATCACTCGAGCAGGTCCCGAAGGATCCTCCGTAAACGCAACGGCCGTTGGACCGCTGAGTGAATCATACAATTCCTCGTAACCTCCGACCTCATCCATTGCGCGCTTAAGAAGCGTATTTTTCACAACGGAATATTCTACACCAGCTTCGCGAAATCGGCTACGCAGCTGAGTCACCTGGTCTACAGAAAGACCCGAATAATTCGTAAGGTAAATCGTCGACGTACTCTGGAGGCGATCTACCAATACTTCGACTTCTGCCGCCTTCT
>Ga0114950_10001633_pt1 | contig 16950 bp, 11 predicted proteins | sample N075metaG_FD_83503 | JGI IMG/M metagenome (GOLD analysis project Ga0114950, IMG submission 83503) | Deep subsurface microbial communities from Kermadec Trench to uncover new lineages of life (NeLLi) - N075 metaG | ecosystem: Environmental > Aquatic > Marine > Ocean trench > Sediment | place... | reverse complement strand
GCCAGGCTATCGTTTTGGATTACCGTGGTGGTGACGGCATCGGTTGTGGGTCCCGGCACTTCATCACTGATAACGCTACCAGTATTGGTGATACTGCCCGAATCCACATCAGCCTGGGTAATCGTGTAGGTACCGGTCAACACACAAGTCACCGCTGGTGCAACTGAAGCACAGTTTTTCGGTGAGTTACTGATCTTGTCATCAGTGACAGCAACATTATTTAACGTCGTTGTACCATCGTTGGTTACTGTCACGCTGTAGGTCAGTACATCCCCTAACGTGATGTTACCGCTACTATCATTGTCTGCATTACTATCCAGGGTTTTGGTGATGGAGAGGCTCGGTGTACCTACTGTCTCTGTATGTGATATAGAAGCAGAGTTGTTCACGGTATTGGAATCTGCGACCCCGCTTACCTCGGCAGTATTTGTTAGAGTACCGGAGGCAGAAGTCGTGTCTACACTAACAGTAAAGATCACACTTTCACCTGCGCCAATACTAACTAATTCATTGATATCGCCCGAACCTGACGAGGCACAAGAGGAAGTAGCACCGGCAGTACACGTCCAGGTTCCCGTAGTTCCGGTCGGTAGAATGTCAGTAACGAGAACATTAGAAACTGCGGCTGTAGAACTCGCCGTGACAGTGTATGCGATGGAATCACCAGCTGTGTACGTGGATGTGGAACTGGTCTTGGTCATGGATAAATCACTGATGGCGTAGTTCGCAGGATTAATAATGCATTCGCTAGGATTTGAATTCGGTTGGGCTGATGGGTAAGAGCAAAGATTCCAGAGGTTAGTTGATAAGGGAACATCAGCGACAGGAATTGTACATGTCACAACAGCATCGTTCGGGAAGTCGTTGTCCGCGGTAGCACTGAATGGATCTACAGCTTCGATCGAAACTGCACACATACTGCTGAGATCAGCCATGCCGAAAGTTGCCAATGAAATGTCAGTCACTGGCTGAGCGCAACGATCATCTTTCGAATTACCGCAACTATAATAAGTTGGAAGAGTGCTCGGGTTTAAGATAATCCCACCGACCCCGTCAGAGATGATGCTCACACAAAAAGCCGAATCTACATCACCGTCAAAATTCGAGTCGAAAATCAGACAGCCGTCACTAGTATTGCTTCCAGTCAGCTTGGAGGGTTCGTCAAACTGCATTTTTATATCGTATGAAGTAGGGAGATTATTTAAATCCCGACAAAACTGCGTGAAATCTGATTGGCCCACCTCATCATCAACGCCACCATCATCGATAATGCAGATTTCCGCTGCTGAAGCAGTCTGGGTAAAAATCGCACAGCAAAACACAACGAAGCCAAATTTGGTCATCGTTGTTCCAATATCGCAAAAACTTCTTATTGCCCGATGACCTATAAGATCCACGAACAGCCCCCCAATTGAAGAAAACAGTTTAAACTTGCAGGAATCAGGCCGACTTTTTGAACAAGCCTCAAATTTCACTTTTGGAATCTTGTACAGCCCATTGGAAATACGGAGCTTCGAATTTCAGGCCATGCTTAGCCTGGTTAAATACAAGTGCATACCTCGGGGGTACGGTCAGCCAGGGTTGACCTGGGCATCCAGCGATAACTTATTGAAAACAAAGATTTTTCCACGCCCAGGCTGCTATTTCGAGTCAGATCAACCCTGAGAGATCACATCTGTCTCTAACAGACGTGGTTGTGACAATATCAGTCATAAATTGAGAATCTTTACACCTGGGCCAACCTGCCAGGATATCTCTGACAGTCCTCTCCCTACCCGGCCTTTGACAAACAGTTTAATTTTATATAGCCCTTTAAGAATGGAGGATAAAAGTTATAGAAACATCTCACCACACAGGCAGGAAAGGTCGAGGGTAGGAAATATAATTTGACAGATTCAGCCTATTTGAGTACTAAACATGCTTATTTTGAATATGGGAGCACACAACTTGGACTACGAAAACTATCAACATCTACTATTCGATCATCGGGACAAAGGCGTATTGCTGGTGACCATTAACCGTCCGGATGTGATGAATGCCACAAACGCGAGACTACATTACGAATTAACTCAAGTCTGGGGCACTATTGACCGGGATGATCTAACCAATGTAGTGGTGATAACGGGGGCCGGAGACCGTGCATTCTCCGCGGGAGGAGACCTGGATTGGATAGCCAAAATGGTTGGTAAACCCGACCTCGTTAATCATGTGCAGAGGGAGGCTGCAGATATCGTCTATAACCTGCTCGACTTTGAAAAACCTGTCATCTCTGCCATTAATGGCGTTGCTGTAGGCGCTGGCCTTGCCATTGCTTTGATGGCGGATATTAGTGTGATGTCAGAAACGGCAAAAATCACTGACGGACATGTAAAGCTGGGAGTTGGCGCAGGAGACCACGCAGCAATTATCTGGCCTATCTTATGCGGCATGGCGAAAGCAAAATATTACTTAATGACTGCAGAATTTATTGATGGTGTCACAGCAGAACGTATTGGTCTCGTTAGCCTTTGCAAGCCACAAGAAGATGTTCTGCCTACGGCGATGAAAATTGCCGATCAGCTAGCTGCAGGTAGCCAGCAAGCGATTCGAGGCACTAAACAAACCTTGAATGGTTGGATGAAACAGGCATCGCCGATTTTTGAAAATTCATTAAGAATGGAAATGTTATGTTTTCTTGGCGAAGATGCGAAAGAAGGTGTCGCCGCGATGAAAGAAAAACGATCACCGGTTTTTCCTTCAAGTTTATAGAAAAAGAGGTGTAGGAAAAGAGATGTAGAAAAAGAGAATAAAAGGGAACGGGTACATTTACCACCCGGAAAAAAAATGTACCTGACCCCTTTTTTGTCGACCCCTTTTTTGTCAATTCGGCTGCTTTATCCGTGCATGGTTAGTCCACCGGATACGCTGATTGTCTGTCCGGTAACATAACCCGCTTCCTCGGATAGAAAATATCCCACCAGGGTTGGAAAATCCGAAGGCTGGGCCAGTCTTCGCATGGGGATCGATTTTTCAAGTGCCCGGACCAGATTACCATTGCCTTCCCGATCGAATGCGGCTAACAGCGGCGTGTCTGTGGGTCCTGGACAAATAGAGTTGAAGGTTATTCCATAGCGTGTGTTTTCCCTGGCGAGCGTTTTCATCAGCGCTATCACTCCGCCTTTCGCTGCCGAATAAACGGCTTCACCGGAAGAACCAACGCGCCCTGCATCCGAAGCGATGCTAACAACTCTACCCTGTCCGGCACTGATCATTGCAGGCAGACACAAGTGTGTAACATTCAGGGGGCCTTTCAGATTAATGTCAATAACCTTATCCCAGAACTCAGGTGTGGTTTCCACGAATGGCCTCGCCTGATCCCACCCGGCATTATTAACCAGCCCATAAACTGGCGCCTGGGTTACCTGGTGGAAACTTTTTATCGCCCCCTCCACAGCATCATAGTCAGTAATATCAACCTGATATCCATAACAACTAAATCCGCCATCCTTAATCAATCTGCAAGTCTCACTGACGCCTTCTTTATCTAAATCAAGAATACCGACGATGGACCCTGCTGCTGCCAGGTATTGTGTAATAGCTCGTCCGATGCCACTGGCGCCACCAGTCACAATAATAGGCTTTGCAGGAATATTCATAATCACCTCAATTTTTAATAATCCCTTGTTGTTCGCTTTTGGAAAGAATGTAACCATATGCCAGTTGAAAATAACCGAAGCAGATACTGGAAAGAATACTGCATTTCAATTCATCGTTTGATCAAACATTAGTAAATGGGGGAAAAGAACTAACCCTGGGATCTTACCAGCGGCCTGGCTGACCCTGTCCAATTATCAAGACATTTAAAAGGTTGCAATCGGATTGAGCGGCGAACCAGTCCCACCTGGAACTCTAAGCGGCGCACCTACGAACAAAAATGTCCAACGCTTTTGCCGGGCGGCTTCGCTCGCCAGGGGACCCAGATCCAGGTTATCCAGAATCGGCATACCAAGACCAACCAAAACTAATTCATGTAGTGGATTCAACAAACCCTCAACACCCGATGGCATTACATCGCTGACTCCGTCGCTGCCAATTATAGCTACATCTCTTTCTTTCAGCCATTTAGCGATAGATGCGTGCGAACCAGCAGCTTTTTCCAAAAAGTTCCACTGCCCCTTCTGCCTGACCCGCTCCCAACGACCAGTCCTAATCAGCAAGACATCGCCTGAACCAATAGTAATACCAGTTTTTTTCTCCCATGCCTCAAGATCATCACTCGTAATCGCAGTACCAGGTTCAAGAAAATCGACTTGTTTTAACCAGGGCATATCAACTAATACACCTCTGGTAAAGATACCGTCTTTGAAATTTTGGATGCCCAGTTTATCGGAACCGTTGGGTTTCAGGTTTTCAACGGAAAACCCGTTGTACAATTTTCCTTTGTGTGCAAAGTGTGGCAACCCATCAAGGTGTGAATGTGCAAAGCCATGGTATTGAACGCTGTATATGTCACCTGCAACCTCGTGCCCACCAAAACTTGCCACTTCGAGCTTATGTTCGAATGGGAAGGTATTGAGTTCGTCTTTTTTCTTGTTTAAGTCAAGCGACAGCGATACTGATATTCCCTGAATCACTAGTTTCGCAGCAGCAATACGTTTCTCAGGCGTAATCAAGTTGAGCGTACCAAGCTCATCATCTTTCCCCCAGCGCCCCCAGTTTGAAATTTCGATCATCCAACGATCAAACGTGGCCTTGCTGACTTGTTCAGCTATATCAGGTTCTGGATTAGGCTCTGGAGCGGAAAAGACAGACATATTGAATGAAATGATCAACACCAGGCAGATTAGCTTTTTCATCTGGATAAAGACTCCCTTAAATTGAATGCTTAGCCAGCGGACCCCGTTCTTAAGACGAGTTTACTGCTGGCATACTAAAAATATCAGCTAATTGACCTAAAAAATACTGTACAGATTGCCATGTTAAATATCGAACCATGCAGGATCTAAAACATGATTTGCTTGAAGGGTACTCGAATCGCCTTAAAAAGTCAGACTGACTAAGGATACAGTTTGCCGGGGTTAAGGCCGGATTTGAAGAAACGATGAAAAATATGCCAACATCTACTTGACTACAAACACCTGGAGCCGTACTTTTCAGCAAGTTATTCTCGAAAGAATCTTCGGTGGGCTGGTGATCAAACCCCTTTCATTCAAGGTACATTTCATTCAAGGTAAAGGACTAACCGTTCCATATTGTTCGTTCTTGCCATATTAGAATGTGAGGGAATTTAATGTCAGAAAGCCGAACACAGTCAACATCTATGCTCAGTCCTTATCGCGTCCTGGATCTTACCGATGAACGTGGTGAAATCGCGGCAATGGTATTGGGTGATCTCGGCGCGGATGTCATCAAGATCGAACCTCCTGGGGGATCCCCGGCCCGTTTTTGCGGGCCTTTAATTTCCGATGCAGCTGATACAGAACAAAGCCTGCAGTTTCACTCATACAACCGAAATAAGCGCTCGATCGTTCTCGACCTGGAGGAACAGGTCGACCGGGAGACTCTGCTGGCGCTGGTGGCCAGCGCCGATATCCTGTTTGAATCCTTTCCCAATTCTCAACTGAGCCAGCACGGAATCGATTTCGAACAGTTGCGTGTGACCAATCCGCAGATAGTACACGTACAAATCGCTCCGTTTGGAACGGATGGACCCGCCGCGAATTGGCCAGCCAGCGATCTCACTATCGTCGCACTTGGCGGTCCCGTGGCACTTCAGGGTGTAATCGAACGCGCACCATTGAGAGTAAGTGTTCCACAGGTCTGGCGTCATGCAGGCGTGGAGGCAGCAGTTGCTGCACTGATTGCACATACACGAATGCAACAGACGGGAGAGGCACAGCTTGTTGATGTTTCTGCCCAGAGTGCGATGACATGGACACTGCTTAATTCCATGGGTGCTGCCGCCATTCAGGGGCACGACTTTGAGCGGAAGGGATCAGAGGCACAAACTGGTCAGATCACCTTGCCGATCATATTCGAATGTGCTGATGGCTACATCGTTGCACCGCCCACCAAAAACTTGATGATGGGTATTGCTGACTGGCTGGTCGAGGATGGCATTGTCAACCAGGACTGGGCTAACCAGGACTGGGACGAATATGAGTCTGCTTTGCTCACAGGCAAAAACAGGGAAAAGCTTCTGCAACCCTTCACACAATTGTGCCGAAAGTACAAAAAAAATGAATTGCTCGAGCGAGGTCTCAACATCGGCGTAAGCTTTGCGCCGGTCAACACAATCGCCGATATACTTGATTTTCGTCAGTTGGAAGAGCGTGAATACTGGTTGCAAACGACCCTGCCAAATGGTTGCGTTGTGCGGGCACCTGGGTTATTCGCCCGATCCACTGTTACGCCACTGTCCGTACTTCGTTCCGCACCTTCGCTCAACGAACACGGCACGGAAATCCGGGAAGAACTTTCCAGACTAAAGAAATCCGTTAGACCTAAGCCAGTTATAACTTCTGCAAACAAACTGCCTTTCGAAGGACTCAAGGTTGCTGATTTTTCGTGGGTCGGTGTTGGGCCAATCTCCGCTCGCTGCCTCGCGGATCATGGCGCCACAGTTGTCCGTGTCGAGTCCGAACTGCGTCCGGACGTTTTGCGTGGAGGACCACCTTTCAAGGATGGCGAACCGGGATGGAACAGGTCCCATTTCTTTGGAGACTTCAACACATCAAAATTAGGGCTGCTGCTCAATCTAAAAGATGAAAAAGCAATTGAAATCGCCCGGCAACTCATCGCCTGGGCAGATGTTTACATCGAGAGTTTTTCACCCGGAACCGTCGCGAGGCTCGGAATCGATTATGAAGTCGCCCGTGATATCAACCCGAATATCGTAATGGTGAGTACCTGCCTGATGGGTCAGAGCGGTCCTGCATCGGCGATGGCCGGTTATGGTTACCATGCGGGCGCCATGGCCGGATTCTACGAGACGACTGGCTGGCCGGACTTGCCGCCGAGCGGACCCTGGGTCGCCTATACCGATACAATTGCTCCCCGCTTCTTACTGACGACACTAATAGCAGCACTTGATCACCGCAGGCGAACTGGCGAAGGTCAGTACATTGATGCTGCACAGTTCGAGATGGGCCTACATTTTCTTGCACCCGAAATCCTGGACTACCAGGCAAATGGTCACCTTGCCACCCGATCCGGAAATCGCGCACGCGATGCCGCGCCCCAGGGCGTTTATCCATGCATCGGTGATGATAACTGGTGCGCCATCGCCGTCGACAACGACACGCATTGGTCCGCGTTATGTCGCGTGCTGGGCGATTCGACATTGCTGCAAAATCCCGAATTCACAACCGTTACAGGGCGGCTTGAAAATCACGATAGCATTGATGACAGAATCGCCGTATGGACCGGCACCCGTGATAAATTTGAAGTGGCGGAGTTATTGCGAAGCGCTGGCGTACCCGCTGGTGTTGTCCAGCGCAGCAGTGATCTGCTACGCGATACTCAATATGAACATCGAAATTTTTACCAATACCTTGATCATGCAGAAATGGGGAACATCCCCTATGCTGGCCATCAGTTCCGCATAAAGGGTTACCCAAGTGGGCCGCGCACCGCCGCTCCAACCCTCGGGCAACACAGCGTTCAAGTGCTTCAGGAATTACTGGGAATGAGTGATGATGAGATTGCTACCGCATTCGCTTCGGGTGCTATTGCATAGGATTGTGTTCATTGACAAAAGGACCCAGGAAAATTTTTACCAGTACGGAAATCATACCGGTCCCTTTCTAGCTGGGCCCTTTTTAATGAGGAGATAATATGGATATCGGTATTTGCGTGGCATCACACATTCAGGATATCGACTACATCGTTCGGGCTGAAGAGCTGGGTTTTTCCCACGCATGGATGGCTGACAGCCAGATGATCTGGTCAGATTGCTATGCGACGCTTGCACTGGTAGCAGACAGGACTTCAAAAATAAAGATAGGTACCGGTGTCGCGATATCCGGGACCCGGCCATCGGCCGTCAATGCTGCCGGTATTGCGACGATTAATGCGCTAGCACCCGGCCGGACTTTTTTCGGCGTTGGAGCAGGCAACACTGCCATGAGGATTATGGGCTTACCTCCCCAGAGAATAAATGAATTGGATCGTTACCTCACGGAGATGAAACCCCTGCTGCGAGGAGAGGAAGCAACCGTGCGCTTTGCCAATCTTGACACACCTGTAAAGCACATTATGCAGGACAAGGGGTTTGTCAATTTTAACGACAAGATTCCGATGTATGTTTCCGGCTTCGGTCCAAGGTCGCTGGGCCTGGCAGGGAAACACGGGGATGGCGCCGTGATGGCATTTGCTGCTAGCGGCGGTGTTATGGAAACGATATGGGCAATGATTGAGAAAGGTGCGCTGGATGCTGGCCGCACGCTGGATCGAAATTCTTTTTACACCAGTGCACTGACAACAATGGTAGTGCTGGATCCGGGTGAGGCTCCAGATTCCGATCGGGTTAAACATGAATGTGGTGCCTTCGCGATGGCTGCAATACACTATGCCTATGACCAATTCCGTAACTTTGGCCATCAGCCGCCTAACCAGCTTTCCGGGGTGTGGGATGATTATGTGAAGCTGCTTGAAACCTATGCAGAAGAGAAAAGGCATCAACGCATTCACGCCGGACACAATTGTTGGGTGCTTCCAGAGGAAGAACGGTTCGTCACCAGGGAAACCATCGAGGCCAGTTGCCTGGTGGGTACCCAGGATATGATCTTGCACAAATTAGACGAACTGGAAAAAGGCGGTTTGAATCAGGTGATGATCTTGCCCTCGTTTGACCCAAGGTACGAGGTGATCGAACGCGTCGCAAAGGACATCATCCCCAACATAACCTGACACCGTCTGTCACTCACGTTTCCTTCTGATTACAACGAGCTGAAACTACTAATTTCCTTGGCAAATCTTCGAAAATCAGTTAGTGACTTTTTGCAAATAGAGTAGACAATTTCCCAATTAATCGCTTCATAATTATGAACCGCAATATTGCTAAACCCGACTGCCTTTCTCAACTGGAGGCTAGTTTCCGGACTAATGACCTGAAGATTCTCTAACGTAACAAACACATCACCCATCGTACCCGGGGCTGCGGCTCCTCTTGACTCACTTATAATATGGCTCCCGATATCGACACAAAGTTGAACAGCTCGTGTGAGATTTAACACGAGAATGTCCTGGATATCAGGATCTTGAATTAAAATTTCTACCTGGGGAGGCCGCTTATCTTCGATTCGTTGAATACATCGCCTAAGTGATTCCAGTTTCTCTACAAGAATCAGCTGATCCAAGCGTGCCTCCTTTCTGCCAGAATCCGCTCACGAAGGGGAAGAAAATCTGCTGCATTAAGCAGGTGTTTTGACAAAATATTTGCATAGGAAGCATTATCACCGATCAACCGAACACCTTTGAACACCTGTCCCAGGATTGGCTCTGGCGCATGATACATATCGACTATATCGACCGGACGACCAAATTTTCTTCCTATCAGCTCGATCAATTCAACTCGGAGTTCACTCGACATAGGTTCATCGAACAACAATGCAAGATCAATATCACTCTTCGGGCTTGCCATGCCAGATGCTTGAGACCCAAAAAGTATTGCCACCTTTAGTCCAGAGTATAGCGATAACAAATCAGATAATTGTTGAGCGACCACATTCATATAGTCATTCTAGCGCCTGATCAACCACAGCTCAATTATATCATTGAAACGAACACCTGGAGAAATTCTGACAGGTCAGCAAGGACCAGGTTCAGGTGGTTAATCTTGCCTGGTCTTAGTCTACTGAGGAGCTCACCGGTGTTGCAGTATCAGACAGTTTGAAATTCAAACGTTCCGGAGGCAGGCAAATTTCGTCATTGCAGACTTGTAAATGTAAGACTAACGGCAAGGGCGTGATGGCAGATTGTTTGATGGAACCAGAAATCAGGACATGATCTTCATACAGGTTTAAAGGTTCCCCTTGAAATCCCAGTTCCCGCTGAATACCCGGAGGATAAATAATTTCATCCAGAACCCAATTCTCGTCTTGTGTTTCAACCCTGGTGGCAATCAGGTCAACCTGGTAGACCTTGTTGGCATTAATATGCCATCCGGACGAGATTGCAAGATCTACTTCAAATTTCTTGGATTCGACCACCCTGACATTTACTTTTACATGTCCACTGCTGCTGAACTGGATAGCATCTATTGACCCCTCGTAAAAATCATCCACCCCGAGCAACATAGTTGAAAAGTTGGAAGGTGATGATTTAATTGCGCCAGAGAACGCGGTGATCATCTCCGTCACCCCCTGTTTGTACCGCAATTCCCCAGTGCGCTGGTGTAACTTTACCAGCAGGTTCAAAGCAACCGAATTTCCCGAGGCGATAGCACCATCTGCAGGACTCTTTGGGCGTGCGATTGACGGTTCCTGCGGATTGACTCGCGCAATAAAAAAACCCCCGTTCTTATTGTCCCAGAATTCTTCAAACATCACCTTGGCCAACAGCCTGCTTCTGACCTGCCACAAATCATCTCCAGTTGCATCAAACAGAAAAAGAAAACTCTGCGCCAGATAGGCATAGTCTTCCAGGGTTCCTGCAATAGAAGCGTTCCCATTGAGCATTATCCGTCTGAGTTTATACTCCTGCGACCATGCTCCAGACCATATCTCATTACCGGCTGACATCGCAGCTTGAAGATAATCATTCCGGCCCAGCTCCCGCGCGGCAAGCACAAAGGCTGAAATCATCATGCCATTCCAGGCAGAAATGATCTTCTCATCCCGGAGTGGATGAATGCGTTCTTCCCTCTCGATATAGAGCTTGCGCCTGATGATTTCCACTTCTTGTATGAGCAGAGCCTGATTTAGATTATGCTTTCTCGCATAGTCTTCCAGGGGTAAAGCAAGAGTTGGGATATTCCTTTTCTCGAAATTACCAGCTTGCGTAATCCCGAACAGTTCTTGCGCCATTGATAATTCGTTATCAGACAGGACCTCTGCCATTTCCATCGGCGTCCAGAGGTAGAAGAGTCCCTCTTCATCTTCCGAATCGGCATCTGTTGCAGAATAAAAAGCACCCGTTTCCGCACGCATATCACGGAGCACATAATCAAGCGTCTGCTGGACTATCCGGCCGTAAGATTCTTTACCTGTAATTTCATATGCTTTGGTATAGACGCGAACAAGTTGTGCCTGGTTATAGAGCATCTTTTCAAAATGCGGCACCAGCCACTCTCGATCTGTTGAATAGCGGTGAAATCCGCCACCAACCTGGTCATAAATTCCACCGGCGGCCATACCATCAAGACTCTTTGTCGCCGCTTTTAATGCCAGTTCATCGCTATCTCTTTGCCAGGCGTACAGCAACAGCAGCAAATTGCTCTCATGTGGAAATTTGATTGAACGGCCGAATCCACCGAATAGTGAATCATGACTTGATATGAGATCCTTGACTGCCCGCCTGACGACCAGGTGATCTATCTCACTGGCGGTATTTTGAGCCGCGGTGATCCGGGCAATTGCATTGGAAACATTGTCTGCCTGTTTAGACAAAACATCCTTTTGAGTCTGCCAGACTTCATTAACCCGATTTAACAAATTAACAAAATCCCCCGGTGGGAAATAAGTTCCGCCATGAAACGGCTTACCTTCAGCTGTCAGGAAATTTGACATGGGCCAACCACCACGTCCGGTCATCAGCTGAACTCCTGTCATGTATATTTCATCAATATCCGGCCTCTGCTCCCGATCCACCTTGATGGAGATAAAGTTCTTGTTGAGCAGACTCGCGATACTTTCATTGTCGAAACTCTCCCGCTCCATGACATGACACCAGTGACAAGTGGAATAGCCGATGGACAGGAACACAGGCTTATTTTCTTTCAATGCAAGCGCAAACGCCGCTGGTCCCCAGGGGTGCCAATCAACAGGATTATGTGCATGTTGTAACAAATAGGGTGAGTCTTCATTTACCAGCCTGTTGGTATATTTTGGTACGCCGCCGTCACCCAGGTAACGTGTACGGATGACATAGGAACCCTTTTTGTCAAGATAGGTTTCGCGCAGGTCCTGGCGCAATTTGTCGGGACGCTTGTTGTTGCCGGGTGGGTCAAGCAATACCGCCTGTACAGGTGCCACCGAAACAAGCAGTAAAAAACAGAATCCAAGCAGATGCATGCCGTTGATCTCTTATATTTAGTTGCTGCAACCATTTACCAGACAAAAAGTAGACTCAAGCATACCATTCCAGTGAACCTGGGAGCCTATCAGCGTTGACATTAAATGGAAACATCAGGTGCTTGTTGCTTCGCTACCGACCTGATTCGATCTTTTTGTTGGGTGAATTTATTGGCAGATCAAGGTTAGTTATTGTGTGTCAGGGGGCTAAACCGCACTTGTGGCTGGATGCCTGGCATTTATTACGGAGTGATGCCTATCCTTTTAGAAGGGTTGGTTAAGCAACTAATTTCTCTCATTGTGCAGCAAAAAGCGGAAGCTTTAACTCGACGTCGCTGTCGAGTGCATAGGGAACGGTCTTGCAGTCTGGATGTTTCCCAAGGCGTGCTAAGCCGTAACAATCACCCTGCTGGAAAAGCAACAACGTGCGATGGAAGTTGTCGCTGCAACAGATGTTAACTGGGCATACCGTTTATCTCGTCCTGGGATTTTATTTGTCTATCCAGGTATTAAAGTACCGTGGTTTTCAGATATTTGGCGCCCACCATAGGCAATTAATTCCGATGCTGGTTTTTGCGCATTGAAGCCGCCGAATCATGCGCCCGAAAGAAGGCAAAACACTGGATAAGGCCACCATTCGCGCTGCAAGAACTGGACTTTTTATTAGCCTGTACCCGCTGTCTTGAATGCGTCGGTAACTGCCCATACGACGTTATCTTTCCGCTGCCCTTGACCCGGGGTGCGGAAGTCGCCGGCACACCCGCTCTGGATATTCTCAATAAGGGATGCCATCTTTGTGAAACTTGGCCTTGCGTAAAAGTTTGTAGCCCCCGGGCACTGCTATTACCAGAGAGCACTGTCGATGACGAAGTTCACTCGGATCCGGAAAATCCACGATCAGCCATTGCAAAAATCAACACCGATCATTGTGTTGGCTGTGGCTTGTGCCTTTCAATTTCCGACAGACACAAAGCAGGATTCATCGACATCCATCAATGTCGACACAGGTGATTTCATATTGAGCACATGCGTGCGCGTACGCGGCAGGATTCGCTCATAGTAAAATGTCGCTGTTTGTAGTTTGGTTTTGTAATAAAGCTGCTCGTCTGTCCCTGCTTCGAGTTTATCTGCTGCCGTTTTCGCTGCCAGCGCCCAGAAAAAAGCCAGGGACACATAACCCGAATACATCAGGTAATCCACTGAAACCCCACCCACCTCATCGGCATTCTTCACAGCACGAACACCGATATCTGCGGTCACCTCTCCCCATTCATCAACCAGGTCAGTGAGTATCTCCACAAACTTACCAATGGTTTCATGACCTGCGTTGTCCTGGCTAAAGCCAGTGATGATATTGGTGAACCGTTTCAGTAACTCACCGCCGGAACCGAGCACCTTGCGGCCAATCAGGTCCAGCGCCTGGATGCCGGTGGTGCCTTCATAGAGCATCGAGATACGGGAATCCCTTACATTCTGCTCGGCTCCCCACTCCCGGATGTAACCGTGGCCGCCTAACACCTGCATACCGAGATTGGCACATTCAAACCCGGTTTCGGTTAAAAATGCCTTGGCAACGGGGGTTAAAAGGCTGAGCAGGTCACCGGCTTCACTGACAGCGGCTTCATCATGACTTCGCGTTTCGATATCGGTGTACTTGCTCAGGTAATTGATCATCAGGCGACCACCTTCTGCAAAAGCCTTGCAGGTTAACAACATGCGGCGCACGTCTGGGTGCACGATAATTGGGTCGGCGGCACCGTCTGGATTTTTCGGGCCCGTCAGGGAGCGCATCTGCAGACGTTCACGCGCATAACTCGTCGCCAGTTGCAGCGCCACCTCTGCATGGGTCAGCCCCTGAATCGCGATACCGATCCGGGCGCTGTTCATCATCGTGAACATATAATTCAAACCACGATTAGGCTCGCCGATCAGGTACCCTCTGGCACCATCGAAGTTCATCACACACGTTGCATTGCCATGAATACCCATCTTATGTTCCAGGGAACCGCATGTGACGGCATTACGACTGCCGTCAGCGAGCAGCTTAGGCACAATAAAAATGGAAATTCCCCTTGTACCATCCGGCGCATCCGGAAGGCGCGCCAGCACAAGATGAATAATATTTTCAGCCATGTCGTGTTCACCAGCGGAAATAAATATCTTGGTGCCGCTGATTTTGTAGGTATTGTCATCCTGAGGTTCGGCTTTGGTGCGCAATAATCCGAGATCGGTACCGCAATGAGCTTCAGTCAGGCACATGGTACCCATCCAGGTGCCTTCGACCAGCGGGCGCAGGTAAGTCTTTTTCTGCTCCTCGCTGGCATGTTCCTGTAACAAGTGCATGGCACTTTTAGACAGCCCCGGGTACATATTCCATGACCAGTTGGCGGAACCTTTCATCTCGTTAAATACCAGGCTAAGTGAATCCGGGAGACCCTGGCCGCCATGTTCCAGTGGTACTGACAGCATAGGCCAGCCGCCTTTAACGTAGGCCTGGTACACCTCTTTGAAACCCCGTGGTGTGGTGACGCTTCCGTCCTTGTGCCAGGTACAGCCTTCTTCATCTCCGCTCTGGTTCAGCGGTGCCAGTTCATTTTCACAAAACTTTACCTCCTCATTGAGAATGGCGCTTACGATATCTTCGGTGGCGTCTTCACACCCGGGTAGTGTTCGCCAGAGGGCATAAAAATCCAGCACTTCATCGCGCACGAACTGCAGATCACGAAGGGGAACCTTGTATTCCGACATAGCGGCCTCTTTTTAAAAAAACATGATGGTTAATTGTAGACCGGGCAATCCGGGATATTCAGTCGGCTGGATGAAATTTATTCATTGCCGGGAAAATCAATTAAGGGACAATCAATCAATATACAGATCTTTGGCAAATGCCGTCGCATCAGGGTGATAGGCATAATGCGCCAAATCAGTGACGCCGCACTCCCGCAGAAACACTTCATCAATGACAACACGGCCTGTGATTGAATGACCCGGGTGAGTGAGCAGCGCCTATACAGGGTCCGCCAAATATATCCGCAGTAGACCTCGCCATCTGTTGCGCAGCGCAGTGCAATCTCGCGACCTATACCGCGGCTGGCGCCGGTGACAATGATCGTTTTTCCTGCCAGGAATCTCGTCATATGCATCCCGTAATGCCATTTCTGTATGGCCAGGAAGCATCGGAAGAAGGGACCTTGAATGCCACTTCAAGATACGGATAAAGATCGTACAAACTCACTATTTTTCAGCCTCATTCAAGGAGGGTGGTAATAACACTTTCTTTGCTGCAGTTTATTCCTTATTCAGCGTTACATATTATTTGAGTATCATTCAATATTAATGTATAGCTGCAATATGTTTAGATTAAACTCACAAGCTCAATAATGCAGCCCGAATCTTTCTCTGGAGACACACTAACGTGAACATTAATCGTAACTTGCTTTCCACCTTATGCTTACTGTCGCTACTCGCTGCTTGCGACGCAACTGACCACAAGCGTGAACCATCTGTGACCACAACACGAGACACCTGGGGTATCCCTTCAATTCAGGGGCAGGGTAAGGTCGACGTATATGAGGAATTTGGCTATGTGATGGCAGTTGACCGATTATGGCAGTTCGAGACGAACAGGCGATTCAGCCAGGGGAAACTGTCGGAAATATATGGTCCGCGGCTCGTACCCGCCGATATGCAAACCTTGTTGATGGGTTATTCTGATGAAGAATACCAAATGATTTTTGATACCTTTTCACCAGATTCAAAAAAATTGATCGGCGCTTATGTGCAGGGTGTCAATCGTAGAATAGAGGAAGTTCTGGCAGATGCGACCCTGTTGCCCCTTGAATTCCAGGTGCTGCACAGATCATGTCGTCACTGCACTCAACCTACGCTGATATCAAGGGTAATATAGGCTACTGGCATACGGGTCTCGTGCCAGAGCGTCCCACCGATTTTGATCCGCGATTTCCACTGCCCGGTATGGGTGAAGCGGAATGGAAGGAAAATTATCAACCTGGTATTCATGTACTCAATCCGCAGGAAGGATTTGTTGCTGGCTGGAACAACAAAGCCCATCCTTCATTGCGAAATCCCTTTCCTACTAATCAGAACTATATATTTGGCAGCTACCATCGTTCCGAGTGGGTGAGCAATTCTATTCGGGGAAAAAAGAATCTTGATACGGCCGCCAACAAAGCGATCATCGAACACATCGCCGGTGCCGGTACCTGGGCCGAAAATTACCACAATGGGATTGGCCTGACCAGGCGAACCTTGCTACCTCATTTGAAGGATGCTTTGACAAACCCCGGCGACACGGAAAAGGACGCATTGGCGCTTTTGGCCTCATGGGATGGACGCTGATCTCTCGACGTTGTGAACGACACCCTGTTTCAAGCCGGGCATGTGATCTACACAGAGTGGATGTCACGATTGATCAAGGCAACCTTTGCCGACGAATTGGCTGACGTGCACAAATTTGAAGGCATCGATAACGGACTCATCGGACTATTATTCCGGTCGCTCAGTGGCAGCGAGTTTCAGATGAAACCATCAAGAAACTATTTTGATGATATTAATACTCCTGAGACAGAAACCCAGAATGATATTTTTCTCGAAACCTTCAAGCAAACAATCTCACATCTGGCAAGTGAGTTCGGAAATGATGACGTGGGTCACTGGAGAACAGAGAGAAACAAGATCGAATTCAAACATGATCTCTTTGGCAAGGTTGCCGAAATGT
>Ga0114950_10001632_pt1 | contig 16952 bp, 16 predicted proteins | sample N075metaG_FD_83503 | JGI IMG/M metagenome (GOLD analysis project Ga0114950, IMG submission 83503) | Deep subsurface microbial communities from Kermadec Trench to uncover new lineages of life (NeLLi) - N075 metaG | ecosystem: Environmental > Aquatic > Marine > Ocean trench > Sediment | place... | reverse complement strand
TGGTCAAGGACCCGCGCCGGATGTTGCGGGAGAGCTGAGAGAGATGGCACTTCCTGCGGCCGAACTGTGCAAGGATCTCTTCGGAATGGCGAGGGACGAGCTCGAGTCGATCATCGCGTTTCTACGTTCTGGCGAAGCGGGGAAGATGAGCCACAGCGACGTGGAGAGGCTGGTACGCGAAAGGGGCCACAGGACGCGGTCCCCTTCCGGGCGACTCTTCTGGGGGCGGTCACTCCGAAGGAGCACCGCGTTCGAGTTGATAATTATCCACAATTCAACTTACTCTCAGTGTTCAACAGTGAGGAAGGCGGTGCGCTCAGACTAGCAAGGAGGAAAAGCGTCATGCACAAACAGATCTGCTATCGAAAGCTAAAGGATTATAAGTACCAACTCATGGAGCCATACATCCATGAAACGGGATTGAAGATCCCAAAGAGGATCAGCACAACGGCCAACTGGTTAAATATGACGAAGAGTGGCCGCCTCACCGTGAAGAAAGGCTACGCCTGGGACGGTCCGAGCGGTCCTACCATTGATACAAAGAACTTCATGCGAGGTTCACTGGTACACGACGCCCTTTATCAAATGATGCGCGAAAAACTCTTGCCGCAAAGAATGCGAAAAGCTGCTGACATAATGTTGCGCGATCTTTGCCGCCACGATGGCATGTCCCACGCCCGAGCCGATTATGTTTACCATGCAGTGCGAGTCTTTGGCGGGAAAGCTGCGAAGCCTTCGAAGAAGGCAACTCAGGTTATCATCAAGGCACCCTAGCGAGACCCGCCAACCCCTCTCCCTCTCGGAGAGGGCGGAGACGGCCAGAATCATAGCTATCGTCGCAGCCTCTCTTCCCAGCTCAAGGACAAAGTCGAGCTCCGCCATGAATTTCAATGGAAAGATAAGTCGAACGTCCTCGGGCTCGTGCTCCTAAACTCTGCATCTCATTGAGTGCAAGGGATCTCGAAAAAGTTGGGGCCGAAGGGGGGATTCGGTAGGCGACATAGCGCCTAGTGCCAAGTTTTTCGTCGGGTGTTATTTCTCAACGACTTCTGCGGTTTCGAGTGGTGACTTTTGCCGGGCTTTTCGTTTAGTTATGGGAATCCCGTAGTCAGGATGTGGTCAGCGAATCTTACGGCGATTGGGTTATGAGCCCCAGCAGCGCCTACTCACCACGACTCAGCGCGGTTCAACTGCTTCCGAGCTGGCGCCTGACTCGGTGTCAGTCGAGCGCCGTTGGAACCGGTTCACGGACAGAAGGCGGACAGCTGGCTAGTTACCCCGATTGTCGAGGTGGTCCGTATTCTTATGTTCTATTAGGAACGTCCTGATGCGCTTGGCTGACGACGGGATGGATGTCTTCTACATCGATGAGTCGGTCTCCACCGGAAGTATCGCGCCCCCTACGCCCGCACCGCCTCCACCACCGAGAGCGGACACTGCGTCGGATGAACGGCCTCGAGTCGAAGCCCCGCCTTCCCGAAGAGCTCGGCGAACTCCGCCTCGGTCCGCTCCCGTCCGCCAGTCAGGACCATCATGTTGATGTCCAGCAGCTTGCCCCACTGGGGCTGGTTGTCCGGCGCCACTACCGTGTCGACCACCAGCACCCGGCCGTCGGGGTTCATCGCCTCCCGGCAGCACGACAAGATCGTCGCGCACTGCTCGTCGTTCCAGTCATGCATGATGTACTTCATCAGGTAACCGTCGCCGCCCGACGGGACCGCCTTGAAAAAGTCGCCCTCCTCGAACGTGACCCGACCGTCGAGCCCGTCGCCCTTGAGGAACGGCGCCTGCCTCGCCTGCTCGATGACGCTGGGCCGGTCGAAGAGCAGCCCCTTCATCCCCGCGTGGCGCCTCAGGATCGTCGCAAGGAGGTGACCCTGCGAGCCGCCGACGTCGACGAGCGTGCCGATCTTCGAGAAGTCGTAGCCCTCCGCGACCGCCGGGTTCTCGGTTCCCGAAAGGCTGGCCATCGAACGGGCGAAGACCTCGCGGTGCTCGGGGTGCTTCTCGAAGTACTCGAAGATGGGCATCCCGTGGACGCGGTCGAAGGCGATCTTCTCGTCCTTCACACTCTCATGCAGATCCTGCCACGACTTCCAGTTGTAGCCCTCGATCATCATGAGCGCGAAGTCGCGCATCGAGTCGGGCCGGTCGCTGTGCAGCGTCTCGGCCAGAGGGGTTAGCGAGAAGACGCCCGGGTCGCCCTCGGCGAAGACGCCGACGCTGGCCAGCGCCCGCATCATCCGGTAGAGGGCGCGCGTGTCCACGTCCACCTGCTTCGCAAGGTCTTCGACTTTCATCGGTCCCTGCTTGAGCGTGTCGGCAAGGCCTAGCCGGGCGGCGACGTAGACGAGCTGCGAGACCCAGTAGCCGATGATGAGGTCCAGCATCTGCAGCGGCAGCGGCTTCTCGGGGGCTTTCTCTTCGGGCATAGCGGGCTCCTTGATTGGGGAGAATCGAACCGGGCACAGTATAGATCACCCGCCCGCAACGTCAACCCACAGGGCGCGTTGGGTTGCGAATCACCGACTACGAACTATCCGTGGAGAATCGATCCTACCGCCGCCGCCGCGTCCTTACCCATGCTCGGCAATACATGAGAATAAAGATCGAGCCTGATGCTCGTCTTCGAATGGCCGAGCCGATGCGAGACTACTTTCACCGGCACTCCAGCAGCGAGTGCGAGCGTCGCCGCGGTATGCCTCAACCCGTGGAACTTGATACGGCGGACCTCGGCTTTCTTCACGATTCGGTCGAACTACGTGGTCCAAGGCTCTACGCTCACGTTCAACCCGACCGTGCCCCAGTCCGTCATCGATAAAGCGTTCGAAGAGGACGAAGCGTCGGCGGCGGCGGAGTGCGGTGCTCAGTTTCGGCGCGACATCGTAACCTTCATCCCGATCGAAGTCGTCGAAGCGTGCACCGTCGATGGCCGCGTGGAGCTGGCACCCGTTCCTGGAACGTAATACTGCGGCTTCGTGGATCCAAGCGGTGGCTCGCAGGATTCCTTCACCGCCGCCACGGCGCACATGGGCAAAGATGGAATGGTGATTCTTGATGCGATTCGAGAGCGGCGTCCCCCTTTCTCACCTGATGGCGTTACGCAGGAATTCGCGCGGTTCTTTGCGTCCTACAACGTGGCCACGATCATGGGTGATAAATATGCTGGTGAGTGGCCACGGGAGCGATTTAAAAAACACGGCATAAGGTATGAGGCGAACGCGCAGCCGAAGAGCGACCTATATCGAGATCTCCTCCCGCTCTTGAACAGCGAACAGGTGGAGCTGCTCGACGTACCCCGTCTCGCGGCTCAGCTCGCAGGGTTGGAACGTCGCACGAGCCGAAGCGGCAAGGACACGATCGATCACGCCCCGCGCGGACATGACGACTTGTTCAACGCGGCGGCGGGCGTGATCGTCGAGGCCTTGGCGTTAGAGTCGCGCGGTGGCGTCGAGACGTTCGACTTTATAACCGGCGAGATCGTTGACGGTTGGGATTCGCACGGGTGCGAATGGCGGAATCGGATGCCGTACAACGGCCTGTTCCCGGGCGAGCGCAACGCAAAAGGCCAACTGACCTCGCACCCGGCGCGGTTTATAAACGGCGTCGTCCAAGCGTCGTCCGAGTAATACAAGTTACTTAAACGAGAGACACGAATGACCATCAAAGATTTGATTCGGCAATATTCAACAGGCAAGCGTGCGCCCACGGAGGACTTCGCCGCCGCTCAGGCAATCGCCGACACGTTCGCAGAGCAGCTCGCCGCGATCAACAGTAACACGCGATTGACTCGACTCGGCAAGAGTGAAGCCGCGACCGAGCTAGCACACGAGACGCTGGCAGCTGTGGACGGTTGGCACGACCCACTCAAGAAACGAATGAGCGAAGCGGGCAAGTTTTTCGAGAACCAATTACACGCTGCCGTGACGCCGAAGCGCTCCGACGACCCCGCCGACCGTATGGACGCGGCGTTGCTTCGAGCTGAGCTACGGAGAGCTGTCGCCGGAATGAACGCTCAGGAGATCGAAGTCCTTTACCGTACAGCCGACTCCGAAGACATCCGCACGGCGCTGGAAGAGCTGCCGCGCATCGAGAAAAAAGTGGGGCCGTCATCGTGCGCCCGTACGTACCCGAGACCCTGCGCGCGGAGGTGTTGCTTGAGGCGGGTCGGCGCGCGCTGCCCGAGGTGGCTGACAAGGTGGACCAAATAAACGCTCAGGCGTCGCAGTTCAACGCAATCGCTGCGACACTTCGTAATGACATCAAGGCCGCCGCGCCTGATGTCGTCGCACCCACTGTCAAGGTCGTGGCGTGATGGCGACCCCTACCGCCTTCCGATTCGACGGCGACAACGCAGCCGCGCAGGCCGTCGCACGTAAGCAAGCCGCGCGCATGATCATGGTCGTATCGGCATGGGCGCACTCAATCGGGGCGTCGGGGAGTCGTGGGTGCAAGCTCGGCAAGAGAAGGTCATCAGCTCCCGGCAGGTCGCCGAAATAATTACCACCGACGACGACAGGCGATGCCTGGTCTGCGAGCCCCTCGACGGCGTGCAGGTTCCTATCGACGACTTTTCGTCTCATCCTAGTTTTCATTCGTCGTGTCGCTGCACCATCGGTATCGTCGATAAGCGATAGTCCGTAGCGCCGATCACCCGCCCCACGCAGGCACCAACGTGGCCGCGCTTAGACGCGGGAGAGGCAACCAGCGTCGCCCCAAGTAGACCCGGCAATGCTAGTATCATCTTCGCGTGGACAAGCAAGAAACGAGACCGAGGTCTGCATGCGGTTCATCACTCCAGCCATCGAACGGGCGGGATGGGATCTGCAGCGACAGGTCCGGCGCGAGGTCTCCTTCACCAACGGGCGGATCATTGTGCACGGCCTTCGTCACACGAGCGCGACCTTGGCACTGAAGGCGGGCGTTCCTGTCGAGGTCGTTGCGCAGCGGCTCGGCCACGCAAAGACCGACATCACGAACGACATCTACGCGCACGCGCTTCCTTCGATGCAGAAGGACGCGGCGGCGAAGCTCAGCTCGTTGTTGAAGTGACAAATCATCGAAACGGGAGTCGGATCAATCGGGGCGCGTCTGTCGACGACCTTTGGAACATCGACCGCCGTGGCTGATGTTCCGCGTGGTGTAGCGACATGAGCCTAGAAGGACTACTCGCGTTCGCGGGAATACTCGCTGCGATCTACGCCATCGTCGATCCCGTGCAGAGAAGGTCCATCCGAATGTTCGTCCCCGCGTGGACGCTTTGGATCGGTGGTTCAGTTTCCTTGCTGTTGATCCTCCTCGCACAAGCAGCTGAGGTTCCTTGCTCAGTTTTCTTGCCCTGCTCAGTGCATTCTTCTGTCGGTTTGCGTTTGGCGAATCTCCGTTGGCGGTGTTCGGCCTCAGTACGGCCTCATTCCTGGTGCCTGTCGTCATGCTCTGGATAGCTGCCGCAAAATGGCGAAGTGCTCGTTTGTCATCGGCGGACTCAGAGGCACTCGCCGACGTTCTAAGTATCGCGGTGCTAGAGGGGCGCTTCGGCGAGGCCGCTCGCCTGCTCGAAAGAAACAGGGAGAGATTGCCTCTCCTCTCGCGGCGCGTTTGTCGGGCACTGTTCGATCCTGCACTAATAGCGCCAATGTTCGGGAGTGGTTCGTTCATTCACCTGGGGTTACTGGCCGACTCGACCGTTCTTGAGGACTCCGAATGTGATCGATTCCAGATCGTGGATTCTGTTGTAAGAGGGCTTGTCCTCTGTGAGCGTTCGCCTTTGCGCTCAGCGGTGATTGACGCTTTCCGCGGGCATGAGTTTCACGAGTATCCGCCAGAGGACGCGGCAATCATTGATGCGACTTTCAAAAATCCCGGGTGGTATCTGAAAACCAACGCTCATTACTCACTACTGATTCCGGCAATCGAAAGGCTTAATTCCGGCGAGTTCGATGCGGACTACAACGGGAACGGACGTCACTACGAGGCCGAGCAAGGCATCAGTACTCGTTCTCGTTGCAGTCTCTACTTAGCTCTTAAGACGCATGTTCTCGCCTTGCGGGAGGCGGTGAATACGGGAATCGATGATGATTTCTACGTTACTGATCTTCTCGATCTGTTCCGCGTGGTTCGCCAAAGATCGCACTTTGATGGAGCCGTTTGGGAGAGCGGGCTTACGAACTTCGAGCATCCGACCCCGTTTGCTTTTCTGCTCTATGAAATTCTTCATGATCTCGAAGACCTCTTCTGTCGGGCATTGCCGTTGGAGGGGCGTCTACCGCACGATATCGCGCTAACGTGGTCCTTCTGCGTTTGGGATCTGGCAACGTCGAAGGACAACGTCAGCGAATCGTTCCGACTTTGCGAATCGGCAAACTATCTGACGTTCGCCTTGCAGCTAGCGTACGCTCCGCATGAGGCTTGCCCCGGGAAGCTTCCCGAACCGTCGGTGACAAAGGCGAAGCGGACTTATTGGTGGAGCATCTCAAACAACGCCACCTCCGGACCGTGCTGCCTCCGATCATGGAAAAACTCGATTCGGGTAAGCGGTACGTTCAAGACGAGTACGAATGGTTATCAGCGGAGCTTGGCGTGCAACAAGGACAGTAGACTCGCCTTTGCAGACCAGCAAAGGCTGAAAAGGATGCACAGATCAGACTTCTCACGCGCCGTTCGCGAGTTGCACAGAGGGACGCGGCGGCGAAGCTCAGTTCCTTGTTGAGGTGACAATCATCGAAACGGGAGTCGGTCATAAGGGGCGCGACCGTCGATGACCCTTGGGTTATGAGCCCCGGCAGCCACGCGCCAACTCCCACTTACCCCGATAAACCGTGAGTTTCCGATTACCCCGATAAACCACGCCTTTTTACGCGCCAAACAGGCATCGCTTCCGGTGTCAGTAGGGTGGTGCTGGAGTCAGTTCACGGACAAAAGGCGGACAACTCGAACTGAGTCGAGGTTCGATCCCGACGAATTGGTTCGGGAAGAGGTAGCTCGAAGCAAATACGGTTCGGTGGCGATTCTGCGCGTCGCTGACTTGGCGCGATGATGCGGCTAAACGCGCCGTCCTCCGACTTGCTGCGACCGCGGAGTCCAGTTTATCGTTGTCCGGGATGCGTACTCTGCTAACTCGGAACCGCATTGGAACCTACGCCGTGGCGCTCTGCTTGGCTGTTTTCGCGAGCGTCGCGCTTCGTCACGGGCTCACCACAACTGCCGACCTCGACTGGCCGGGACACATGGACCTCTACCGTGACATCGCTCAAGCAAGGGTTTTTCTGCAGGGTAATTGGCTCGGTGACCCGTACTACAGAGAGCAGCAACTTTGGTATAGCCCTCTCGTGCCCGCCATGGTGGCAGTCGCCGCCAAGGTTACCGGAATCGAAGTGCACCTACTCTATACGCGGCTGGGTGCCTACCTGAATTTGTTCGGCATCGTCGCCTTTTTCGCGCTTGTCGCGGCGTCCTACGGCCGACACGCGGCTCTCGCAGCCACGTTTGCATTCCTGTTCATCAACGGATTGAGTCTTCCGTTTTGGGCGACCGCGTCGTACTCGCCCTGGTTGCTCGCCAGTCAGTTCAGCCAGACGCTCTTCTACTGCTGTGCGCTGAGCTACTCGCACGCGCTTGCTCGGGACCAGTATCGCTGGTACCTCTTGTCAGGGTGTCTGATGGGCCTCGCCTTTCTCGGCCATTCGGTTCCCGGACTGGTACTTGCTATCGCCACGAGCCTGGTGGCTCTGCGCAAGTTAATGTTAGGAGGGAACACGACCCGCGGCCGAACTGTCACTCAATTGCTTGTGATGGGCGTCAGCGCGTTCGTATTGTCGTTTCCGTTTCTGTACTCCGTTTTCGGGTCCTATGGGCTTGGAGTTATGAATCCAACTCCAGGGTCTTGGTTGTTCTTGCAGCCTGCTGAGTTTTTCGACGCCGTCGTGGAAATCTCGACGCCTCTCGCTGCGCTCGGATTGCTGTGGGCCTGGAGACACCGGAGGGAATATCCAGCAAACCAAATGTTCGGTGCGATCTGCATCACGTGTCTGGCACTCGTAGCGGCACGCTATACGTTCAGTCAATGGCCGCTTGCGCCACTGCACCACTTCGTCTTGTACTTGAAGGCCATCGAGGCGGTGTATTTCGGTGTTGGATTCGCCGCGGTAAGTACGTTCCTTTCGACCATAGTTTCCGCACGCATCGGAAAGCCTTCATCCGCCGGAGCTTTTGTGTATTGGGCGGCACTCGCTATCTTTGTCCTATGGATTGGTCCGAAGTATCCCCCTCCGCAGGGTTTCGAGGAAAAAAGGGGAGCCGCTCTCGCTTGGCAGTGGCGGCGCGATAGGCTGGCTGCCGTCGACTGGATAGAATCATCGACCAACCCCTCGGACATCTTCCTGTGCGATGACCGGACGGCGCTGTTTGCCGTGGGACCGGCCGGGCGTTATGTTCTCGCCGCACATGAAGTCTTCACGAACCCCTACCTTAACTGGGGTATCCGTGACAAACGCCGGAGACGCCTGCTCGGTTTTCTCGAAAGTGGAGCGGAAGAGCGCTTTCGCGAGTATGCTGCGCGTCACAACGTCACCTACGTCATGCTCGATGAAGATCGGGAGAACCCCGATCACCTGCTCAACAGGAAGAACTTGACTCGTCTTTCGAGCTTGCAAGCGGTATTTCAGCGAGGCGTTGTGACAATCTACCGCGTGGTGCAGTCTTAGCAAAAGCGATTTTTGTGCCAACTAGGCACGTTGGGTTACGAAGCCAACGGGCCTTCGGCCAACGATGGGCGTCGCTATTCACCGAGCGACGTCTCCCGCGTGAAAGCTAGACGCACCGTATCGTCCATGCGACATCTATCCTGACACAGGGGGCCAGTATTGGGCTCACTTGAAATTAGAAAAGCAGCGTCAAGGTTTCCTCTCTGCTTTCTTTCGTTGCGCGAGCGTTAGCCATAAGTTAGCTGTGGCAGCCCAAAGTCTCTGCATCTCATTGAGTCCAAAGGAGCTTAAAAAAGTTGGTGCCGAAGGGGGGATTCGAACCCCCACAGGTGTTACCCCATACGCCCCTCAAGCGCACGTGTCTACCAATTCCACCACTTCGGCACTAAGGAAGGTGTCCCTAAGGACGCGCCATTATAAGAATGTAGAGTGGGAACTGCAAGACTGACCGATTGCGCGAGATTGCGCGCTTTGTCGGCCTTGCCTCCCGCCTCCCGGGCGCGACTCTATTGCGGGTCCGGTGATTCGCCTTCAGCCGGCGGGTCTTCGGATTCGCCCGCTTCCGCGTCGTCAGCTCCGACTCCCGCTTCGGGCGTTGCGCCAGACGGGTCCGTTGCCGGTTGGGACGGTGCCGGGATGTCCTGGATGACGGACTCCCCGGTGACCGCGGGCCGGAGGTAGCTCAGGCTGAGGGAGGTGATCATGAATAGCGCCGCGGCTCCGGCGGTGATCTTGGAGAGAAGGGTGGCGGTGCCGCGAGCGCCGAAAGCTGTCTGCGAACCGCTTCCACCGAACGCACTTGCGAGATCCTGCCCTTTGCCCTGTTGCGTCAGGACAATGAGGATCAAAAACACGCTCACGAACACGTGCATGATCGTGATGAAAATCACTAACATTTTTCTAGGTTCTCCGTTCGAAGCCGCAGATGCGGTTGAAGGAGTCGGGCTTTAGGCTCGCTCCTCCGACCAGGGCTCCATCGATATCGGCCTCTGCCATGAGGTCGTCTACATTATCCGGTTTTACGCTGCCGCCGTAAAGCAGGCGGACGGTCTCGGCGGCGTCCGTGTCGAAGAGCTTCGCGAGCTGGCCGCGGATGGATTGGTGGACTTCTTCCGCCTGCGCCGGGGTCGCGGTGCGGCCCGTGCCAATCGCCCAGATCGGCTCGTAAGCGATAACGATCCGATCGAGCTGGGTTGCGGCTACGTCCTTGAGCGCCTCTTTCACTTGGCGGTCGACGACAACGTAGGTCACGCCTCGGTCGCGCTCGGCGTCGGTCTCGCCCACGCAAAGGATCGGGATGAGGTCGTGGGTCAGCGCGGCGAGCACCTTCTTGTTCGCGCTTCTGTCGATCTCTCCGAAGAGCTGCCGGCGTTCAGAGTGGCCGACGATCGCATAGTCGCATCCGACGTCCTTGAGCATCGCGGCTGAGACTTCGCCCGTGAAGGCGCCCTTTTCCTCCCAATACAGATTCTGGGCGCAGAGTGCGATGGGTGTGTCGTGAATTTCTTTGCGCACGGTGCTCAGGGCCGTGAAGGGTGGGGCGAGCACGATGTCCACATCGTCCATGTCGCGGCAGCCTTTGACGATTCCTTGGGCGAGCTCGGTGCCTTCTCCGAGCGTCATGTGCATCTTCCAGTTGGCGGCGATGATCGGTCTACGCATCGGTCAATACCTCGACTCCGGGTAACTTTTCTCCGGCGAGAAACTCGAGTGACGCGCCTCCGCCCGTCGAGATATGGGTGATGCGGTCGGCGACGCCGGCTTGGTGTACCGCGGCGACGGAATCACCGCCTCCGACCACGCTCGTTCCATCGCTCGCGGCTATGACCTCGGCGAGCGCCACCGTTCCTTTGGCGAAGGGCTCCATCTCGAAAACGCCCATCGGGCCATTCCACAGAATCATCTTCGCGGCGCGGATTTGGTCGCCGTAGGCGGCGACGGTCTCTGGGCCGATGTCTAGTCCCATCCAGCCGTCCGGGATCTCGCCGATCGGCATGACTCGGTGCTCGGCTTCGGCGTCGAACTTCGAGGCCACGATGTGGTCGAGGGGCAGTACGAGTTTCTCGCCAGCTTCTTCGAGAAGATTTTTGGCGAGCTCGACCTTGTCTTCCTCCACGAGCGATTTCCCGGTGGGCAGTCCTCGAGCCCGCAGAAAGGTGTAGGCCATCCCTCCACCGATGAGCAAGCGGTCGACTTTTTCGAGCAGCGAGCGCACTACCTCGATTTTGTCGGAGACTTTCGCGCCTCCGAGCATCGCGGTAAATGGGTGCGGTGGATCGGTGAGCGCCATGTCGAGATAGTGGAGCTCTTTTTCCATCAACACTCCCGCGGCGGCTTGCTTGAAATGTCTCACCATGCCATTCGTGGATGCGTGGGCGCGATGGGCGGTGCCGAAGGCGTCGTTCACGTAGAGCTCGGCGGTCGTCGAGAGGCGGCGCGCGAAGTCAGCATCGTTGTCGGTCTCGCCGGGGTAGAAGCGAAGGTTCTCGAGGAGCAACATCTCGCCATTCGCGAGCTTTCCCACCTCTCGGTCGACGGTGTCGCCGACGGTCTCTCCGCAGAACCCGACCGGTTTTCCGAGATGCTCCGAGAGCCTCTCGGCCACCGGCGCGAGGCTCAGCTCGGGGCGTCGCCTTCCTTTTGGGCGTCCCAAGTGCGAGCCGAGCACGAGCTTCGCGCCCTTGTCGAGGGCTTGTTTTAGTGTCGGGAGCGTGGCTCGGATCCGCGTATCCTCTTGAACAATACCGTCTTTTAGCGGCACGTTGAAGTCGACGCGCACGAAGACGCGACGTCCCGTCATCTCCAGTGCGTCCATTGTGAGCTTCTTCATCGCCGGGCAAAGCGCTCATTATAGCCCATTAGGGCTACCTATATATTGGGCGTCGATAGCGCCTCGCCACCAGATATTTGCTATACTCGCGGCGACAGACAGGCTCAGGTGCCCGAATGGTTCGGGTAAAAGGGAATGGGGTGAGAAGCCCCAACGGCCCACGCCACTGTAAGCGGAAAGTCCAAGTCCAGGCCAAACGATTGGCAGCCACTCTCGGCGCGATGCTGGGGGGAAGGCGGACGGAAGGCGCGGATCCGTGAGTCAGGAAACCTGCCTGAGTCGAGAAGTCGGGGTGCTCTTCGGTGGGAAGAGCCCGGTTTCGAGGCAGGCTAGAGCGAAACTTCTCGTCCACCGAAGGCGAGGAGTTTTTTTTCTTGCCTTAGGTCGTCGCCTGCTATCGGGACTCGCAGTATTGACTGGGAGGTCTCAGATGCGCGTTCTGTTCACTTTTCTCCTCACTTTTGTCTCGAGCGCTGTGCTTGCGGATTCTATCGACATCCATGTGGTCGACTCCCAAGATGCGGGCGTCCCGCGCGCGACGGTGCAGCTCTCGCGGCGCGATGCAGGTTGGCGCGCGAGCATTCGCGTCGACCGCGAAGGCCGTTATCGGTTCGGGCTGCTCACGCCCGGTGTCTATGTCGTTCAGGCGGAAGCTTCTGGTTTCACGCGTAGCGCTCCGCAGGTCGTTCGGCTGGTGGACGGCGCGTCTCTGTCGCTCGAGCTTCGGCTCGACCTCGCTGTCTTCCAGGAATCTGTCGTCGTCACGAGCGCGGACACCGCGCAAACATCCGACGAGGTCACGAAGACGGTCACCGTCTTGGGTGCGAAAGAGTTCGAAGCGCGCGACGAGTACTTCATTCCGGAGGCGCTTCGCACGGTTCCCGGGATTCGGGTGCAGCAGCTTGGCGGTCCGGGGAGCTTCACCTCTATCAAGATCCGCGGGCTTCGCACCGAAGACACCGCGGTGCTTCTCGACGGGGCACGTTTTCGCGATCCCGCCGCCCCGCAGGGCGACGCGTCGCCTTTTCTCGAAGCGCTCATGGCGACGGGTCTCGAGAGGGTGGAAGTTCTTCGCGGTGCAGGCTCGACGCTCTACGGCACCAATGCTGGCGGTGGCGCCATTAATATTGTTACCAATCCCGGTGGCGGCGAACCCCGTGGGAGCATTCTCGCGGAGGGCGGGGGGCTCGGTCTTTTTCGCGCGAACGCTCAGACTTCCGGTGGCTATCGCGATCGGCTTCTCTACAGCTTCGGCCTTTCGCATCTGAACGTCACCGACGGCGTTGACGGTAACGACTCCGTGCGCAATACGAGCGTTCAGGGCCGGGTGCAGTTGAAGCTCGGGGCGACGTCGAGTCTCGCTTTCCGTTTCTACGGTGCGAACGCGAAGCTCGATTTGAACGAAAGCCCCGAGGCGCTCGGAGAGCTGCCTTCGACGGGCATCATCGACGCGGTCGCCGACGGCAACTACGTGCCGAGCGCGGATGACCCGGACTCACAACGCGACGCGAGCTTTACGTCCACGCTCGTGACCTTCGAACAGAGACCGCGGGAGGATTTTGGTTACACCATTAGCTATCACGGCCTTTTCACCAGCCGCAATTTTTTCGATGGGCCCGAAGGCGTGAGCGCTTTCGAGCCCGTGACCGCAACACTCGCCGAGTTCGAGGGGAGCATCCATACGGTCACCGCGCGGACGGATTTCGATTGGGGGCGGCAGCACATCCAGGCGGGCCTCGAGCTCGAGCAAGAGTCGTTCTTCAATCGCTCCTTGCCGGACGATCCTAGCGCCAACTCGAGCGTTGATGTTTCGCAGACGAGTCAGAGTCTTTATGTACAAGATCAAGTGAGTTTGATGGACGGGGCGCTTTCGATTACGGGCGCCGCTCGGGCGCAGTGGTTCTCGCTCAGCGATCCCGTATTCGCTCCATCGACGAACGCACCCTTTGTGGGCATGGAGGTTCCGTCCCTCGAGAGCGCTTTCACGGGCGACTTGTCGGGCGCCTATAGCTTCGATAGCGGCACGAAGCTCCGCGCTCATTTCGGCAATGGCTACCGCGCGCCATCGCTCTTCGAGCGCTACGGCACGTCGTTCTCGTCCTTTGGCTATTTCGTCTTCGGAGATCCACGCCTGAGCCCCGAGCGCAGCCGCACTTTCGACGTGGGCGTCGAGCAGAGCTTTTTGTCGCAGCGCGCCCGGGTCTCGGCCACTTACTTTCGGACGCGGCTTTCGGAGATCATCATTTTCGACTTCTCCGGCGGTATCGACCCGGCCACCGATCCTTTTGGCCGCTTCGGGGGCTATTTGTCGACCGATGGCGGCACGACCCAAGGTATCGAGCTTGTCGCCAATGTCGTCGCCTCTGGCGGGTTTCACTTGAACACGTCCTACACCTATACCGATGCGGAGCCGCCGGCCGGCGTGACGGAAGACCAGACCCGCGCCTTCGTCATCCCGCGCCATCAGCTCACGCTCGTCGCAACCAAGCAGATCGGGAGCCGCGTCACGTTGAGTTTCGACCTCGTTGCTTTGAGCAGCTACCTCGCCCCCATTTTCGATCCCGGCACCCTCACGAGCCGCGTCTATCGTTTCGAGAGCTACTTCAAGAGTGACTTCGTGGCGAGCTATCGCTTCGACGCGGGGCTTCGTCTGTTCGGCAAGATCGAGAATCTCTTCGACCAGCAGATTTTTGAAAGTGGGTTCCGTACACCCGGACGCTACGCGCTCGTCGGCGCGGCATTTGATTTCTAGGCGCCTTCTAGACACATGAAGCTTCTACTCGTGGTCGCGCTCGCGCAGAGGATCATTTCACTTTCTCCGAGCGTCACCGAGATCCTGTACGGGATCGACGCCTTCGATCGCCTCGTGGCGGTGTCGAGATATTGCGAGTATCCACCCGCGGTCGAGAACCTTCCGCGTGTCGGCGGATGGACCGACACCAATCTGGAGCAGATCGTTGCGCTCCGGCCAGACCTCGTCATGCTTACAGGCGTCGACGCACAGGCTCCGCTCATGGAGCCGAAGCTCCATGAGCTCGGGATCGAGACGCTGGCGGTCGGGAGCCAGTCGATGGCCGACATCTTCGAGTCGATCGAGACGATCGGCGAGGCCGTCGGTCACGAGGTGCAAGCCAAGAAGCTCGCGGACGAGATGCGGGCGGAGCTCGACGATATCCGTCGGCGGACGCGCGGGAGGCCGCGTCCGAAAGTGCTCGTCGTCGTCGATCGGCTTCCCGGGACCCTGCGGGATATCTACATCGCGACACAAGGCAGCTATTTGACGGAGCTCATCGAGATCGCGGGCGGTGAGCCGATCATGCCGCCCGCGCGGCACAATTACATGCAGCTCGGAGCGGAAGCGCTCGTTGTGTTCGACCCCGAAGTCATCTTCGACATGGTGCAAGCGCTCACGACGCCGACCGTGGCGGGAGGCGGAAGTCTCTCGGAAGACCCGACCGAGGTGTGGGGCACCCTTTCGGTGCGGGCCGTCAAGAATGACCGCATCTACCCTTTGACGAACAAGCTGCTCGTCCATCCGTCACAGTTCGCGGTCGACGCCGCGAGGGAGTTTGCACGCCGTCTCCACCCCGAGGCCTTCGAGTGAGCGCCGTCCTCACAGCTGAATCTCTTGTTTTTTCTTACGGAGCCATGCGTGTGATCGAGGGGGTGTCCCTCTCGCTCACCCGCGGGCACTTTTGCGGGCTCATCGGTCCGAACGGTTGCGGGAAGTCGACGCTACTGAGGCTACTTTCCGGCGTTCTCTCTCCGTCCGAGGGCACGGTCTTTCTGGAAGGGCAGCCGCTCCGCGATATCGAGCCTCGCGCTCGCGCGAGGCGTATTGGCTACGTGCCGCAGCAGCAAAGTCGCGTCTTTCCTTTTACCGCTCTCGAGCTTGTCTTGACCGGCCGAAGCCCCTATACGTCGCGGTTTCGTTTCGAGACCGGTCGCGATGTGGACATCGCGATGGAAGCGCTCGAGAGCGTCGGTGCCACCCATTTGGCGAAGCGTCCCATTACGGAGCTCTCCGGGGGCGAGCAGCAGATGGTCGTTGTTGCGAGGGCGCTCGCGCAGCGGGCGAGTCTCTTGCTTCTCGACGAGCCAGCGGCCGCGCTCGATTTGAAGCATCGCGCGCAGCTTCTCGGAGCCCTCCAGCGTCTGCGCGAGGAGCGCGAGCTCACGGTGCTTGTCGTGACTCACGAATTGCAGATGCTCGACGCGAGCTTCGAGTATCTCTTGGCGATGCGCGGCGGCCGTCTCGTTGCCGAGGGGCCTTCCCAGGACGTCTTGAACGAGAAAACGCTCTCGGAGATTTATGAAGACCCAGGGGTCCGAGCCCATCGGGTAGAAGGCCGTACGTTCGTCTGGTCGGAGGGGTGATGGCGACGGGCGGGCGACTTCTGTGGGCACTAGCCTTCTTCTTCGTGGTCGTTTGTGGCGTCACACTCTTTGCGCTCTCGACGGGCTATCAACAAATCGACTGGAGCCAGCTCCAGACGGACGAGACCACGCGTACGATCTTCTTTCGTCTCCGCGTTCCTCGGGTCGCGCTCGGGCTTCTCGTGGGCGGCTCGCTCGCCGGCGTCGGCGCGGCGCTGCAGGCGCTTTTCCGAAACCCTCTCGCGGAGCCGTTTACGCTCGGCGTTTCCGGAGGCGGGGCGCTCGGCGCGAGCATCGCTATCGCACTCGGTCTCGGTGCGAGCGTCGCCGGGATTCCGCTGGTGTTCTTGTTCGCTTTCGCGGGCTCGATGGCTTTCATGGCTATTGTGTACCGACTCGCTTCCGCGGGTAGCGTCGTCATGCCCGGCTCGCTCCTATTGGCGGGCGTCGTCTTGAACTTGATCGCGGGCGCTGGCATCTTGATGATTCAGTTCATGACCGATTACACGCGGGCGCTTCAGATCCTTCGCTGGATGGTCGGAAGCCTCGACGTTGTCGGCGCCGGTCTCGTGTGGCGCATGTTGATCTTTCTCGTGCCTGGGCTCGTGTTTCTTCTTGCGGTCACCCGCGATCTTCATCTCATCGCGGTGGACGAGGAGTCGGCGGTGGCGCTCGGCGTCGACGTGCGTCGAACGGAGCGCCTCGTTTACGTCGCGTCGTGCCTCATCGTCGGGGTGAGCGTCGCCGTCGCAGGGCCGATTGGCTTTGTCGGGCTCATCGTGCCGCATGCGGTACGGCTTCTGTTCGGCGAGGATCTGAGGATAGTGATCCCGTGCTCGATCTTGCTCGGTGCGGCCTTCCTCGTGCTCGCCGACACGCTGGCACGCTCGGTCCTTGGAGCGAGCGAGCTTCCAGTTGGTGCGGTCACGGCTTTGATTGGCGGACCACTATTTCTTTTGCTGTTGAGTCGTCGCCGACGTTATGCGGCGATTTAGAGTGGAGTAAGTGAAGATGTCTATCGCAACGAAAACAGGTGACAAAGG
>Ga0114950_10001631_pt1 | contig 16959 bp, 11 predicted proteins | sample N075metaG_FD_83503 | JGI IMG/M metagenome (GOLD analysis project Ga0114950, IMG submission 83503) | Deep subsurface microbial communities from Kermadec Trench to uncover new lineages of life (NeLLi) - N075 metaG | ecosystem: Environmental > Aquatic > Marine > Ocean trench > Sediment | place... | reverse complement strand
CCCTTACGTTGTTATCCTCGTGCATAATCGGCCGATCCGGAGGTCATTGATGACGCTTTCCGTCGAGGATGCCCCAGCGCCGGCGACGTGGCCGGTCGTGTCATCGAGGCCACGCTGGTGCCGGCGGGCGCACACCGCGAGAGTAACAGCCGTCGCAGTGACGAGACCTGGCGGGTCCACACCAAGCTCGCCCGCCTGCTCCGGGCGCGCGGCGCTGACCCGAGCCGCGCCAATTCCGACGGGACTGCCGCCCGCATGTACGCGCTGCAGCAAGGGAACGTGGACGTTACCGCTCTGGTCCGCGTAGCGATCGAAGGAGGGAGCCGATGAATCGCGACGAACTGATTGCCGACCACGAGCCGCGCGATGCCCATGCGCTGGCCCGCCACTACTTGAAAGACCTGGTCTACGGCGCCAACGACGGCATCATCACGACGTTCGCCATCGTCTCGGGCGTCGTCGGAGCGGCGCTGGAAAATCGTATCGTGGTCATCCTCGGCCTCGCCAACCTGCTGGCCGACGGCTTCTCGATGGGGGCGAGCAACTTCTTGTCGATCCGCTCCGACGAGGCGGTGCGTGCCGCCGAGGGGAATCATCCGTCCGAGCCGTTCCCGATGCGCCACGGGATGGTGACGTTCGCCGCCTTCGTGGTCGCGGGGTCGGTGCCGCTGTTGAGCTATCTGTTCGAGTTCGGCGACTCGCAGTTCGTTGTTTCGGCCGTCATGACGCTGCTGACGCTGTTCGTCGTCGGCTCTGCGCGGGCGCTGGTAACCGACCAAAACTGGCTCTACGAGGGTTTCGAGATGCTCGCCGTCGGCACCGTCGCCGCGGGTGTTGCCTACGGCGTCGGCTTCTGGATTGCCGGCATCACGGCGTAGCTGACTAGCCGGCGATCGCCGCCAACATCTCGTCGTTGCCGTCGTACTTGAACTCGTCGACGCCCTTCTCCTCGGCGATCTTCGCCTCGGCTGCGAAGAGCTTGGGGATGTCGGCGTTGACGACGACGGCCTTGTCGAGCGCCGCGAGGCGATCCTTCAGCGCCTGCGTATCCGTCGATTCCGCCTCGCCGACGTCGCCGAGGTACTGAACGAGCGCCGCGGCGCCGCTGGTGCCGTCCTTGCGAGCCACGCCGACGAGACCATCGCTCGCTTTACGCGCCCAACCGGCGAGGAAGATCCGCGACAAGTCGCGTCCATCCTCCGGATCATAGGCCTCGTACGAGGTGTCGTTTATCGGGTAACGGGGCTCCGGGTGCTTCGAGTATTCGCTCCACTCCGTCGGCAAGCCGAAGGTTTCGTCGACCTTGTCACCGATGCAGAACACGACGCTGTCGCACTCGATGGCCGAGATGTTGCCGGTGCCGACGCACTTCATGTAGCCGTTGTCGTCCTCGAGATACGTCTCCTCGACCTCGAGGCCGGCGCAATTACCATCCGCGTCGCCGACCAGACCCTTCGGCGAGGCGAAGAAGCGATAGGTGAACCGCGTGTCGCTGACCGGATCGAGGCCCTTCTCGACACCGCCCAGGAACACCGCCTTGGCGGCCTCTAGATCCTGGCCGACGGCCTCCATCTTGGGAACGCAGCGCTGCCACTCCTCTTCGAAGTCAACAAGGTCCAGATTCTTGGCGAAGACCTGCCATTCTTTGTTGGTGAACTTGGCCTCGCCCGGGCCGCGACGGACCACGGCGCAGACCTCCTTGCATCCGAGGTCGCGTACCACCCAATGGGCGATGTCACACATGACGTTGCCGATACCGATGATCACCACACGGTCACCCACCGGGTAGTCTTGCTGGGAGAACGGTGGCAGGTGGTTGTAGTGATAGACGACGTCCTTGGCGTGATAGACGCGCCCGAGCTCCTCGCCCGGAAGCCCCAGCCACTTGGTGCCCTGGGCGCCGACCGTCACCAGAATCGCCTGGAACCCGAGGTCGAGCAGGTCCTGGAGGCTCAGGTCGCCCTCTTCGCCCACCGAAACGTTGCCGTAGTATTCGACGTGCGGATCTTCGAGAATCATCGCGAACTGCTTGCGCAGCCCGCCCTTCATCTTGAGCTTGTTGTGGAAGATGCCGTACTCGGCGAGGCCGCCGGGCTTGACGTCACGGTTGAAAAGGGCGACATGGGCTCCGGTGGCAACCAGCTCGCGGGAAGCATAGAGGCCGGCGGGACCGGCGCCGACCACGGCGACAAGGTACTTCGGATCACTCTCGTTGGCGGACAAGACTCATTCTCCCGGCTCGAAAACTGGAGGCTTCGTAGACGCTCATGGGCGACGCGCTGGAGCGTCAAAGAGGGGAAATACGACAGCATTATACTAGATGAACCACGACCTTCCGACCCGACGAAACCCGCACGACCGACCAGTTGCCGCGTGAGTCTTGCACCCACTAGGAAACGCCGCCTTTCCACGGCGCACTCTAGTCAGGCCGCGTAGCGCCACACGGCGACGAAATGACACGCTGTGCCTACCAAGACGAACAGGTGCCAGACGAAGTGGCTGTACCGAACGCGCTGGGCGGCGAAGAACGCGACCCCCGCCGTGTAGGCGATGCCTCCGGCGAGGAGCCAGAGGAGTCCCGCCGTGGGCATGAGAAGCCAGAGCGGCCTGATCGCGATGAGGACGGCCCAGCCCATGACCAAATAGAGACCCAGCGAGAACCTCGCGTAGCCGGCGCTGGAGGTCGCCTTGAGGACGACACCGACGAGGGCCAGGCTCCACACGAGCCCCAACAGACCCCAACCCCACGCACCGCGGAGAATGCCGAGCGTGAAGGGCGTATACGTGCCGGCGATCAAGAGGAAGATCGCGCCATGATCCAGCACCTGAAATATCCGTTTGGCCCGGTTCGGAGGAAGCGCGTGGTAGAGCGTGGATGTCGAGTACACCAGGCCCACGGTAAACACGAAGACGCTGGTGCCGATGAGGCGCGCCGCCCCACCCTGCTGGACCACATTCCCGATGAGTATCGGGGCGGCGACCAGGGCCGCGAGCAAGCCGACGCCGTGGCTGACGCTGTTGGCGATCTCCTCCCCCAGCGACTGCGTGGTCATCGCATCCATGCGGTCATCTTACTCCGCGATCGTCGCAACCAGACCCATCACACGTTCACCACGGCCTGCTAGTACGATGGGCGCATGAGCGAGCCGCTGTGGGAACCGAGCACGGAACACATCGCGGCGACCCGCCTGAGCGCGTTCATCGAGCAGGTCAACCGCGATTTCGGGCTCGGCGTTGCCGGCTATCAGGCGCTGTACGACTGGTCGATCGCTGAGATCGGTGATTTCTGGCGCGCGGTCTGGGACTTCGGCGAGATCATCGCCGAGACCCGAGGCGACGTCGCGCTCGCGGACGGCGACAAGATGCCGGGGGCGCGCTTCTTTCCGGGTGCGCGGCTGAACTTCGCCGAGAACCTGCTGCGCAATGCCTCCGCGGTGGGGGGCCGAGGCGCTTCCGGTGGGGGTCGACGCAACGGCTCTGAGGCAAAGGAGCGGGAAGGCTCTGCGGCAGCGCGGCGAGACGGCTCCGATCGCACGGTCCCCGCGGGCGACGACGCCCTCGTCTTCTGGGGCGAAGATGCGGTCCGCCGCCGCCTCAGCCATGACGAGCTCTACGACCGCGTCGCTCGCCTGTCCCGGGCGCTGGTCGCCATGGGCGTCGGTCCCGGCGACCAGGTCGCCGCGTTCCTGCCCAACATGCCCGAGGCGATCATCGGCATGCTCGCCGCCGCCTCGCTCGGCGCCACATGGTCGAGCTGTTCGCCGGATTTCGGCGTCCAAAGCGTGGTCGATCGCTTCGGCCAGATCGAGCCGGTCGTCCTGATGTGCGCCGACGGGTACCGATTCAAGGGCAAGTGGATCGACTCGCTCGACCGCGTCGCACGGTTTCTGCCGCTGCTACCGTCGGTGAAACACGTCATCGTCGCCGGGTATGCCGGTGAAAGCGTCGACGTCACCGCCCTTCGCCGCCGGCTTGCCGACGCAGCCCGCGGAGATGCCGAACACGTGGGCCGCGTAGCCGCACCTTCGATCTCGGCGCTCGAGGACCTGTATGCGGAGAATCCCGGCGGCGATATCGGGTTCGCCCGCCTGCCCTTCGATCATCCGCTGTACATTCTGTATTCCTCGGGCACGACCGGGAAGCCCAAGTGCATCGTGCACGGCGCCGGCGGCACGTTGCTCAAGCACATCTATGAGCACCAGCTAATGTGCGACGTGCGGCCGGGCGACCGGATCTTCTACTTCACCACCTGCGGCTGGATGATGTGGAACTGGCTGGCGTCGGGGCTCGCTTCAGGCGCTACCTTGCTGCTCTACGACGGCAACCCCCTCCACCCGTCGCCCGACGTACTCTTCGACCTCGCCGACGCCGAGCACATGACGCTGTTCGGTACGTCGGCGAAGTTCATCGATGTCCTCGACAACCTCCGTGTCGACGTCCGTTCGACGCACGAGCTGTCGAGCCTCCGAACACTGACATCCACCGGCTCGCCGCTCGCCCCCGAGGGATTCGACTTCGTCTACGAGCACATCAAAGAGGACCTCTGCGTGAGCTCGATCTCCGGCGGCACCGACATCGTCGGCTGCTTCGTCGGCGGCAATCCGATCGGCCCGGTGTGGCGCGGCGAGATCCAGGCGCGTGGGCTCGGCATGGCGGTTGATGTGTTCGACGACGACGGGCGATCGTTGAGCGGCGAGAAGGGCGAGTTGGTGTGCACCAAGCCGTTCCCGTCGATGCCGGTGAGCTTCTGGAACGATCCTGGCGGGGAGCGCTACCGGGCCGCGTACTTCGAGCGCTACCCGGGGGTCTGGTGGCACGGCGACTTCGCCGCGATCACCGAGCACGACGGCGTGATCATCTACGGCCGCTCCGACGCCACGCTGAACCCCGGCGGCGTTCGCATCGGTACCGCGGAGATCTATCGGCAGGTCGAACGGCTCCCGGAGATCGAAGAAGGATTGGTGATCGGCCAGGAGTGGGACAACGACGTCCGCATCGTGCTCTTCGTCCGATTGGCTACAGGCGTCGACCTCGACGACGATCTCATCGCCCGCATCAAGCAGGAGATCCGCGCCGGGGCCAGCCCCCGCCACGTCCCCGACGTGATCCTCGAGGTCGCCGACATCCCGCGCACCAAGAGCGGCAAGATCACCGAGCTCGCGGTACGCGACGTGGTGCACGGGCGGCCGGTGAAGAACCAGGGAGCCCTCGCCAACCCCGAGGCGCTCGAACTGTTCGCCGATCGCCCCGAACTGCAGGCGTAAGATCGGATCGTGCGCGCTTGTTACCTCATCGTGCTCAACAGGCGCTCGAGATCGGCGATCAGGCCGTCGAGACCCTCGGCGAGCTCGTCGTGGCGTTTGATGGCATCGCCGCCGGGCTCTTGGTCGGCACGATCGAGATTGCCGTACAAGTATTGGAGCTGGCCGAGCAGCATGATCGGCGAGTAGCGATAGGCGTCGTCGACAAACTCCCTTTCGATGATCTCGAGGGCCGCGTCGAGGGCCCTGGCCTGGTCGGTCTCGGCGCCCTCCAGCTCGGTACGCGCCTCGCTCAACTTGTGGGCCGCGAGCCGCGCGTTGCTGAGCGTATCGCGGACATCGAGGGCAAAGGCGGCCTGGCGCTCGAGGACGTCGGCGGTCATGCCTTCCGCCGCGACGCGGGGATCCATCACCACCTCGAACGTCCGGCTGGCGCTCCAGTCGCCCGCCGTCAGACGAGCCTCGTAGGTGCCCGGCGGAACCATCGGCCCGCCACCGCCGCCACCACCGCGACCGCCACCACGACCACCACCGTCGCGCGGCGCCGCCCACGGGCCGGCGTGACGCAGATCCCAGACAAAGCGATGCATGCCGGCATCCGACGGTAGCCGCGGCGCGCCGACGCGCTCGAGGCGCCACTCGCGCATGCTGAGCTCGTCGGGAACCTGGAAGCTGATACCCGATGCCTGGCTCGACAGGCCGCGCACCAGATTGCCGTCGGTGTCGAAGATCTCGAGTGTGACCTCGCCGGCGGGGCGCTCGGCGAACCAGTAGTCGAAGTACGCACCCACCGGCGCGTACTGCGGCGCCGCCGGGCTGGCACCGCCGCGCCCGCCACGACCGCCGCCACGGATCCGCACCGCGTCGGCAACCTCGAAGAAATGCGCCGGCGAGGCAGCGATCTGCTCCGACACCTCGTGCAACGGCGTCAGGTTGCTCATGATCCAGAAGCTGCGGCCCATCGTCGAGATCACCATGTCGTTGCCGACGATCTTGAGGTCGGAAACCGGCGTGTGGGGCAGGTTGAGCTGGAACGACTGCCAGTTCGCCCCGTCGTCGAAGGAAATCCACATGCCGAACTCGGTGCCGGCGTACAGGAGCCCTTCGCGGGCCGGATCCTCACGCACGACGCGCACCGGCTCGTCGCCGGGGATGCCGTCGGTAATCAACACCCAGGTGGCGCCGTAGTCCTCGGTCTTGAAGATGTAGGGCGCGAAGTCACCGACCTGATAGCGCAGAATCGACGCATACGCCTTGGCCGGATCGTGCGGCGAGACCTCGATCGTCTGGACACGACCGTACGGCCCCATTTCGGGGGTCACGTCGGTCCAGGTGGCGCCGTTGTCGCGGGTGACGTGAATCGGCCCGTCGTTCGAACCCACCCAGATGACGCCGCGCTCGTGGGGTGACTCTTGGATCTCGTAGATGACCGAGAAGTGTTCCTCGCCGGTGGCGTCGACGGTGATCGGGCTGCCGGAATGCACCTGCGTTTCCGGCGTGAACGCCGTCAGGTCGGGCGAGATCGTCTCCCACGTGACGCCCCCGTCCTCGGTGACATGGACGTACTGCGACGTGTGGTAGACGCGGTTCGGATCGTGCGGCGAGACGTGGATCGGGGCGACGCGCTGGAAGCGGAACGCCAGGTCCGCGGGGTTGCGGCCGTACAGGTTCCAGAAGCCGACGTAGTACTGCTTCTCCTGGCCGGTGCGGCGGTTGAAGACACCGAAACGGCCCTTGCAGTTGGCGTACACGATGTCGGGGTCGCCCGGCTTGGGCACCACCGGGCCGGTCTCGCAGCCACCGTGTGACTCCCATAGACCGGCGGCGCCGCCCGCGGTGGAGCGATCCGGACGGCTCGGCACCGAGATCGTCGAGTTGTCCTGCTGGCCGGCGTAGAGGCGATACGGAAAATCATCGGATACGTCCACCTGGTAGAGCTCGGCGGTCGGCTGGTTGTTCTGCGTCGACCAGGTCTGGCCGCCATCACGGGTGACGTTGGCGCCACCGTCGTTGCTCTGGATCATGATGTCCGGGTCATCCGGATTGATCCACAGGTCGTGGTTGTCACCGTGCGGCGTGCGGCCGCCGGAGCCCCAGGTGCGCCCACCGTCGTCGGAGCGACTGTAGCCCTCGGCCATCCCCCACAGGATGTCGGGGTTGGTCGGGTGGGCGACCAGGTTGTTGTAGTAGAAGGGCCGGTTGCGGATCGCCTGGTAGTCGCTGACCTGGTACCAGCTCGCGCCGCGGTCGTCGGACCGATACACACCGCCCTCGTCGCCGGGCGCTTCGATCAGCACGTAGACCCGGTCGGGATCACCGGCGGAAACCGCGAGGTCTGACTTGCCGCGCAATCCGTTCGGCAGGCCGTCCTGCAGGTGAACCCAGGTGTCGCCGCCGTCCGACGACTTGTAGACGCCGCCCTCGTAGCCGCCCGAGATGATCGTCCACGGCTTGCGCTCGACGAGCCACATCGAGGCGTAAATCTCGTCCGGGTTGTCGGGTGCGAACTCGAGATCCACGGCGCCGGTCTTGTCGGACACGAACAGCACCTGCTCCCACGAGTCGCCGCCGTCCGTGGTGCGATACACGCCGCGCTCCGGGTTGGGCGCGAACGGGTTGCCGATCGCCGCGACGTAGGCGATATCCGGGTTCTGCGGGTGGATCAAAACGGCGCCGGAGTTGCCGGTGTCCTCGAGGCCGAGGTGCGTCCAGGTCCGGCCGGCGTCGGTCGACTTGTAGACACCCTTGCCGATAATGACGTTGCTCCGCAAACCATCGGAGCCGGTGGCAACGTACACGACATCAGGATTCGAATCGGCCACCGCGATCGCACCGATCGAGCCGGTGGCGAAGTAACCGTCGGAGACCGGCCGCCATGTGACGCCCCAGTCGGTCGTCTTCCAGACACCACCACCGGTAGCACCCATGTAGAACGTCGACGGTTGCGCCCGGTGCCCGGCCACCGCGGTGACCCGACCGCCACGTGACGGGCCGATCATGCGGTATTGCAGGGCGTCAAAGAACTCGGGGGGGATCGTGTCGCGGGCCTGGGCCGCGGCAACCTGGGGCTGCCCAGCCTGGGCGATCACGGCGATCAACAACGCCGCGAAGATAGCGGCCTTCGTACGCATCGGTGCTGCCTCCTGTAAATCATCGAGGTCGTGGGGATACGGGAAATCTACCGGCGGCCGGGGAAAGAAACAACAAATCAGCGGATAGGTGAAGCCGGCGCCCTCGAGGGCGCAACGGGAGAGGATCGAGAACCGGCATTTGATCTGGTTGAGGCAACGGGCACAGATGGAAGTGAAGTGAAGGAATTCGCGGCTGCGGCGCATCCTGCAGTCCCTGCATGTTATGCCGCTGATTACATCAACTAAGCGCGAGCGCGCAGCTTGTGGGCCCAAACCACCGCGGTGATGCCGAGCAGGACGATCGCCCCGATCCGGCCGGCCACGGCGCCCGGGTAAGCCTCGAACGTCAGACCCTGAGCCTGCTCGAGGATGAACGAGGTAGCGACCGCGACGGGCAGCACGGTCAGGTCGTAGCGCAACACGAAGCGATAGGCAACGAGCAGCAGCATACCGACCACCAGGCCGGAGGCCAGCCAGACGATGATCCCCGACGCCGCGCCGGTCGCGCCCATGAATCCGAGCAGGACGAGCAGCAGCGAAAAGAGCCGCGTCCGCCCCGTCCAGCCGCTCGTCCAGCGCCCGGTGACCGCGCACACCAACAGCAGGAGCAGCGCCGTGGTCAGCAGCCCTGTCAGCGGGCCGAGGGCTGTGCCCAGCAGGGGTACATAGGTGTCGGCGGCGGCGTAGTCCGCCCAGGGCGGAGCGAGCGACGGACCGGCGGCACCCAAGGCGGTCTGCACACCGGCCACGAACATGCCGAGGCACGCGCCGACCCAAAGGGACTCCCCGAGTCCCGGCGCCGAGCTCCCGGAGTCGTGCAGTGACCGGTGGATCCAACCCGCAACCAGCCCCAGGACGGCCGAGAGACCGAACGCTGCGATGGTGACCTCGACCAACAGGATGACGACCAGGAACAACAAGGGTTGGTCTGTCGGAAGACTCGCCAACGTCGCCGGCCAGCCGTTTGCAGATTGGAACGCCGTGAGACCGAACGCCGCGGAGAAAACAACCGCAAAGGCCCGCACCGAAAAATTGCCCTTGGCCCACGCCATACCGCCGGCGATGGCGCCCGCGAGCAGGACGAGCCCGCCGATCACCGTGGTGACGATCGACAGGAGGTTCGGGACAACGCTGCGATTCTGGTCGGTTCGGGCCCACTCCTCGGGCACGTGCACGAAGCGCCGCGCCTCGGAAGCCTCGTCGCCAACTACCGTCACCTCGACTCGGGCCGAGCCGTGCTCGAGGGGATAGTTGTCCGGGTCCTCGAAGGTAAACGTCCAGTCGCGGCGCTCGGGCCGCTTCGACGTCTCGGCCGAAATCTCGGCCAGCCCACCGGGCTCGTCCGGAGTGCCGACGGCGAGGTCGAACTGCCTGCGGATCTCCCGTCCGGCGACCTGCCGAGCCTCGTCCTCCGAGAGATCGGCGCCGGGGCGCGCCTCGGGCAGGCGGTGGATGAAACGCACGACCTCGCCCTCACCCGAAACGTGCACGAGATACTCCTCGGCGCGCTCGGCCACGTCGCCCTCGAAGCGCGCGAAGCGCACGAGCCAGCGCGGCAAGCCGAGGTACGTGCCGCTGAGACCGGCAAACGGTGCTTCGCCGCCTTCCTGCCAAACGAACCGATGCTGCGGGCTTGGAGCGGTCAACGCCATCGCCATTGGTCGCCATTCGGGCTCGAGGTCGATGCCGCGCGACTCGAGCTCCTGGCGCGCAGCGCGGATCGCTTCCTGGCGACCGATCTGAATCGGCGGCGCCGGTGTGCTCCAGGTCGAAAAAACGAACCACAGCAACAACCCCGCGAGCCCCGCAAACGGCAACAGGCGGCGCACGGCGGCGCTCATCGCCCCGATGTCTGCGGGCGTCGGTGCGACTTCGACCTGCTCCGGCAGCGGTTCCGGCTGCCAGGCCCGGTTGTACGCGTCGGCGGCGACCTCCACCCAGCTCCCCACACCCACCCTCCGCCACAATACGACGATGAGCGGCACGAACAGGAATATGAGCAATATGGTCCGGTCGATCCACGCACCGGGCGCCGACTGCGCGAACAGCGGCATGGCGAACCACACCACGTCGTAGGCATAGTGCAAAACGATCGCCGGTACCAAGCCGAAGTACAGGTACAGGAGCCCGAAGCCAACCGAGGGAATGATGAGCTCGACAACCCGCGCGTACGCCGGCTGGGTCGGGTACGGTGCGTGGCCGGCGCCGAAGATCAGGGCCTGGATGACGAAGGCGGCGAAGATCCAGACTTTCGGGCGACCAAACCGCTTGCCGAGAAGGGCGGCCCCGGCCAGCGGCACGGCGCGGAACAAGCACTCCTCCCAGAACCCGGCCTGCAACGACAGGGCGATGGCCGTAAGCCAGGGAAAGTAGGTTGCCAGCACGTCGGGCTCCCCCAAGGCTCCCGACGGTGACCACCACCCGAGCATGTTGTGAGCGACAAGGTAGAGACCCACTTCGTAGGCGAAGAAGATGCCGAGCATCAAGTAGCCGATGATCGTGAATCCGGCGATCGACGGGGAATTGGCGACCCCCGGCGACCACGATCGCCAGAGCTGGATGTGATCGGGGAACGCCCGGCGGGTCATGGTCTCGGCGGCCATGAAGCTCACCGCGAAGATCCCCGCCATGAGAATGAAGAGCCCCAGCGCCGCCCCGATCTGCTCCAACAGAAAGTTCTGGCTCGAGAGTGCGGTGTCGTAGCCCATCCACAGCAGCGGCAATTGGTTGAACACCACCAGAACCTGCAGAAACGAGATGAAGACGCCCCAGTACAACGGCTGCCTCCACAGCACCCAGCGCTCGCGGAACAGGAAGAACAGCGCCACGGCGCAGCCAATGAGCAGATATCCGAGCAGCGCGCCGGCCTGCCCCAGGGCGCCGATCAGATTGTTGGTCGCACGCATCTCGGCGTAGCGGCGCGAGAAGGCCTCGGGGACCTCGACGAAGTGGGTCAGCTCGGTGAGCTCGTTGCCGCCCACGACCAGGCGCAACCTGAGCCGGCCGTCGCCGAACCGGACCCCGGCGCGCTCGTATTCGAAGGTGTGGTCGACACGACCGCCGGGGCGGGTTTGTTGGGAGCTTCCGACGCGGTCGAAGGCCGCCAGGTCGACGCCCCACCCCCCGATCGCGGCGCGCTCCGCGATTGCCAGCGCTTCTGCCTCGGAAAGTGCCGCCCCCGCGTCATCTTCGGCGAGCAACCGAACGAACCCGTACGGTTCGCCCGCCGGCGTGAACCTGATCCGGGTCTCGTTTCGTTGGCGCTCCTTGAAGTGGCGAACCGTCCAACGGTAAGGGTAAAAAACACCCCCGGCGAGCACCTCCCGGAAGGCTTCGGGACCACCGCCCTCGAGCTCGATGAATTCTTGCACCTCCGGCGTGAGGCCGAACGAAGCCGCCTCTCGGTAACCCTCCGGACCCCAGCCGAAGCGTTCGGTCAGCTCCCGGGCCGAGGCCAGCGCCCCTTGCCGATCCATGCGGATGTCGAGCGAGACGATGGGGAAGGCGAGCGGGAAGTAGATAAACGCGAAGATGGCGGCCGCGACGCACACCACAACCGCGGCGATCCAGAACACCGGCCGTCTGAACATGGAGGCGCCTCCGGGGGAATAGATGTCTCGTTCGTACTTCCCAGGAGAGGGTCTCGTCAACCCGGGACGGTGAAATGACACCCTCGGCGAGTCGCTGTGCGCCGACCCCCGGGGAGTTTTCCAGCGACCTAATGTACAGTCTGTGCGATGAAACCACCGTTCGACATTCGCCAAGCTCGACTCATTTTGTTCGCCACGGGCTCGGTGTCGATCGCGTTGGCCGTGTGGCACTTCGCCACCCGGGGCGAACTGGTCGCCGATGCCGTGACGCGCGCAGCCCAGGATCTGAACGGGCTGTCGATGCTGTTCGCCGGGGTGGTGACGGTGGCGGTCGCCTGGATGGCTGTCTCGCGCCACCTCGTGGCCGGATACGCGGCACTCTTCGGCGTCTATTTCGCCGGCTACGCGTGGATCCTCTTCTTCGCCCGCATCAGTCGGATGCAAGCGGCGGTCGCCGGAGGACTCGCAGTCGCGTCGCTGTTCGCAGCGTCGAATGCGTGGGCTGCACGTCATCCCGGGAAACCTCCGGTCGGGAGCGCGTAGCAACCCCGGCTCGGCCCGCTGTCAGCCGACAGACAGATACTTGCAACTTTCTACCGTCCCCCCCCGTCATATCAGTTAGAAGAGTTTTTAGAATAGCTTTTTTCCGGCGCTCCCCGCGATTAGAAGGATGGGATCATGGCCAACGGATACAAAGGATCCCGCTCCCCTGTTCGAGCAATCTACACCGCACATCCCTCCGGGGGCAGCACCGTGGCTACGCCACGTTCCTGGGGTGAACCCCTCGCCCGTGAGCTGCCCGCCGCCGAGCCGGTGAGCTACCCGGAAGCGGAGAATCACTCTTTCTCGTGCCCCGAGTGCGGGTCTGTCGTACGGCTCACGCTGACCCTCGAGAGCAGCCAACCTCCGCAGCCGCAGCGCTTGTCGCCGTTGACGTTGCAACCGGCGCCGGCGCACGACGAAGCGCCCGATTTCGAGGAATCGATACGTCGCCACAAGCGCAGCTTGATCGTCGCGGCCTTGGAACGAAACGACGGGGTCATGACCCAGACCGCGAAGGCACTGGGGCTGAAGTACACAACGTTCGTGGCCATGGTCCATCGCCTCGGGGTACTCGAGAGAAACGCGGAACCAGCCGCCCGGTAACCGGCGGGTCGCCGGCGCAAGCGCACCGCCGTAGCCGCGCGCCATCGCGCTCGCGCGGTAGCCACGCGTCAGCGGTAATACCCGGGTCGAACGAGCGGCTCGAAGTTCGGACGGCGCAGCGTCACGGTAACGTCGTGCCAGCGCGGTCGCCCGCCCGGCGACGTCGCCGCGGTATCCTCTTGACGGTCCGGATCATATCCAATCAGGTAGTACGACCGGAGCAGGGTCACCACCTGGTCGTACGACTCGCCCAACTCGCCCGGCCTGCCGTTCCGTATCATCCTGCCGCCCGTAGCGCGGGCGAGCTCTGCGAGGTGGTCCCGGAGGCGCGGGTCGTCGTTGGCGTAGCCCAGCGCCACGGGAAACACCGGGACGCTCGCGGCACGCGCCGCGCCCAAGGCGTCATAGAAACTCGCCTCGCTGTCCAGGTCGGCGCCGTCGCTGAGTACGATGAGCGCCTTGCGCCGGGCATTGGCCGCGGACATCGCAACGCCCGGGGGGAGCGGCTCGCCGCAGCCGGTGATCGGAGACGGCATGCCGAGCCCGAGATCACGAATGGCATCGCCGACCTGGTCGAGTAGCGACGTGCGCCGCGGCGGCAAAATGATGGTTTGTCCGCCGCTTGCCGCCGCGCCCCGCTCGACCCCGGCGGCGCTCGCCGCCGGGGCGCCGTCCGAATCGCTGTTCGCGGCCGCGGGCTCCTCGGGCTCGGTGCCCTCTTCGGCCGCGCTGGCGACCGCAATGAGGTCGTTGGCGCTGGCCCGTTCGAGCTGGGCCAAGCCCTCGAGGATGGCATCGTGCAACGCCGTGCCGCCGTGCGAACGAATCCCGCCGATGTAGCTGCGCAGCTCCGGGTCCGCAGACCGTCCCCACCTCCCGGGACCGGCGGTTGCGGAAAAAGGCAACACGTAGACGCAATCGTCCGGAGACAAACGGCCCAGGAACGACAACGCGGCGCGGCGGGCCACCGACTCGACCGGCTTCATGCTGGCGCTCGAATCCAGAACCAGCGCGACGTCGAGTGGCGCGTCGGCGGGCGCGACAAATAACTGGATGGCTTGCTTGATGCCGTCGTCGAAGATGGTGAAGTCGTCGACGGTCAGCGGCGGAACCTCGCCGCCGCGCGGATCGATGACTGCCACGTGTAGCACGACGAAGTCAACATCGGCGGTGAAGGTCGCCTGGCGCTGCTGTTCCTGGCCGATCGCCGATCCGGCGCACAGTAAGGCTACCGCGAACCCTCCGATCGCCGGGCGCAGTGGTCGGCCTGTTGAACGTCGTTCCGACATCGATCAGCTTATCGTGGGGGAAAGGGCGAAACTTCCAAGCTACCTTCGCGAACCGCTCGCCGCAATGCGGCACCGTCGAATTCGAGGCGCCCGGAGCGGTTCCACAAGACCCGTGCGCCACACACCCGAGGCTTCCCAACGCCCTTTGAGCCGGGAATTCTCAATGTAGATATGCGGGCTAGGCGAGCGTCCCATCGAGCACGGAACGTACCTTCCGTACCAGTTGCGCCGGGGAGAACGGCTTTTGGATGAAGGGGATGCCGGGGCTGAGCACTCCCTCCTCGAGGATCGAGCGATCGGTATACCCAGACATGAAGAGCACTGGAAGCTCGGGGCTGTCACGACACATGATCTTGTGGAGCTGGATGCCGTCGTAGCCGGGCATGACAACGTCGGTCAGGAGCATGTCGATGCCCTTGTCATGGGCGCCGAAGACGCTCAGCGCCTCGTCCGGGTGGGTCGCCGACAGCACCCTGTAGCCGTAGTTCTCGAGAGCGCGCTGGACCGCGTCGCGAACACTCGGCTCATCCTCGACCAGGAGGATCGTTTCGTGGCCGCGCGGCACCTGCTCGACCACCTCACCGGCGGAAAGCCGAACGGGGACCGCGTCGAACGTCGGCAGATAGATCTTGAAGCAGGTGCCGCGGCCGGGCTCACTGTACACCCATATGTTGCCATCGTGTTGCTTGATGATGCCGTAGACCATCGAGAGCCCCAGCCCGGTTCCCTTGCCGATCTCCTTGGTGGTGAAGAAGGGCTCGAATGCCCGCGCCTGCTTTTCCTGGTCCATCCCGACACCGGTATCGGTGACCGAAAGCATGACGTAGCTACCGGGAACCACCGCAGTATGGGCGCCTGCGTACTCAAGGTCGAGATACACGTTCGATGTCTCGATGATCAGCTTGCCGCCCTCCGGCATCGCGTCGCGTGAATTGACGGCCAGATTCATGAGAACTTGCTCGATCTGTCCGGTGTCGGCGCGGACGGCGGCCAAGTCGCTGCCGGCGACGAACGTGAGCTCGACGTCCTCGCCGATCATCCGTTCGATCATCGCCGTGGTCGAGCCGACGAGATCGTTGAGGTCGACCGCTCTCACCTGCAACGGTTGACGGCGGCTGAAAGCCAGCAACTGGTGGGTGAGCCCGGCGGCGCGGTCGGAGAACGAGCGGATCTGCTCGAGGTCGCGGCGAGCGCCCGGCTCCTGGACCTGCCCGAGCAGAAGCTCCACGTAGCCGGTGATCCCCGTCAAGATGTTGTTGAAATCGTGCGCCACCCCACCCGCCAGGACGCCGATCGCCTCCATCTTCTGTGACTGGCGAAGCTGTTCCTCGAGTTGCATGCGGGTTTTCGAGGCCTCGGCGTCATTGAGAACGAACGACAGATGCGACGCGACCTCGGTCACGGTCGTGATCGCATGCATGCTCCAGTTCAAAGGTGCCGGCGAATCCAGACACAGTAGCGTTACCAATCCGTCAGCGTGACCCATCGGAATGTGCAGCACGGCGCGGGCTCCCTCGCCCACGGCCCGATCACCGGGGTCAGAATCTGCGGCGACTTCCGAGAGCACCACCGGTTGACCGGCGCGCAACGATCGGAGATACACCGGCGCCTCGTTGAGGTTCATCGTCACACCTTCGAGCGATGGCATGGCGTCCGGATGCACGCAGTTAGTCACCACCAGCTCGCCGCTGCCGTCGACCCTGCAGTACGTCACCCGGATGCCATGGAAGTATTCGCCCAGCCGCTCGAGGGCCAGATCGACGACCGCCTCGACGGTCATGCCGAGCTTCACGCCGCTGAGAATACTGTTGAGTAACTCGAGCCGGGCGTGGCTCTGCACCAGGGCATCCTCCCAGAGCTTGCGCTCGGTGATGTCGCGCAACACGCTGACGATCTTCTCGGGGGCCTCGATCGGAACGAGCCGCGTCATCATCTCGATCCACGTACGATCGCCGTTCTGGCGCGAGAGAATCTGCTCGCTGCGGAACCCCGGGCGGCCGTCGCGGACGGCGTCGGCGAGCGCCTGGCGAAACGCGTTGGCGCCTTCCTCGTCGGGATACAGGGCGACAAACCGTCGGCCGACGAGGTCGCGGGCCTTGTAACCCAAAGCGTCGACCAGGGAGCGGTTGGCATACTCCACCCGGAGGCTGTCGATATCGGCAACAATCACTGCCTCCGACAGCGAATCCATCACGTCGGGCAAGAAGCGGTTCGATTCTCGCCCCTGCAACCCTCCGCGTGAGGGTTCGTGCGCCTTGGGCATACCCATCCTGACGATCGAGCCGCAGGGGATCCTGGCCTGCGTATCTCAACGCCGCAGGCGCGCGCTTCTTCGGAGTCCGCAGCAAGGGGACGTGAGATGTGCAGGCTAGGTCCTCGGCAGCGCGTTGGTTTGAAACGGACCCGACTGTGCCGCGCCGGCCGCACCGCACGTTGTAGCAATAACGCACGGCGTATCAGTTTTCCGAGTCTTTTCTTTGCGGCACAAGCGGCGGGACACCGACGGCTTCCTACGCCAACCCCGAACGCGGCTGCCGGCGCT